>MDTC01081371.1_pt1 | contig 24759 bp, 12 predicted proteins | sample 811181 | NCBI WGS metagenome assembly MDTC01 (sample SAMN05326644, study PRJNA326480) | marine metagenome | isolation source: seawater | place: Pacific Ocean: North | collected 2011
GAATCGATGAGCCTCGATGTCGGCTATTACATCTACCTGCCTGATGCCTACGAAAAACGGACCCAAAGCACTTTTCCGGTCGTGTTTCACCTCCACGGTGGTCGTCCTGGTTCTGAGGCCAAGTCATTTAAACTCGCGACCTTCGTTGACGCGGCCATCAAGGCGGGTGATATCCAGCCGACCATCTACGTTTTCCCCAACGGCGGCCCAATGAGTTGGTATAATTACCCACAAATCCCCCATGGATTCGGCGAAGACGTTTTTGTGAACGAATTAATCCCTCACCTTAAGGATACCTACCGCACCCGCGAGATGGCCATCGAAGGATTCAGCCAGGGGGGACGCGGCGCTACGCGCATCATGTTCCGCCACCCGCATCTTTTTGCCTCGGCCGCGCCTGGCGGATCCGGCTATGAGCCAGAAAAACGGATCCAAGAGAACGGCGGAGCTGAGAACGAAAACGTGATTTTTGCATCGCGCTACAACGCGTGGGACCTTGCCGAAGACTACGCTATGCGTGAGGACAAAGCCGGCTTACCCATCCTACTCTGGTGCGGAACCGCCGGCTTTAACCACGAGTTCAACCTCAAATTCTCAGACCACCTCACCGATCTGGGCATTTCTCACGAGACGCTCATGGCGAAAGCCGTGGGTCACTCAGCAACGGGGAACTACGAGGAGACCGGCACGAGTCTGATGCAGTTTCACCAGAGGTATTTCGCTCAGCCGAAGATGCCCAAGAGATGATCAGAGAAGCTGCCGCTTCTTCACATTGAGGTATTGCTTGACCGTTTCGGCAGAAAGGTCCTCGTGTTCGGGGATGCCGAGCTCGACATCGAGATGATTTAGCCGTTTCCCGATTTCACGGAGTTCCTGCCATTGAAGGTGCCCCGCTACATTCTCGTAGATTCCGGTCGCCTCGTCTGGTTCGGTGCCGGGTGAAAACATCGGATAGGCTTTCTCGGGCCTCACCATATTTACGAGGACGAGGTGCTGTTTGTTGATCAAGGGCAGTGCCTCAAAAAACTGTTCAGCGGTCAACGGATCACTGAGATCAATCAACATCACGATAAGCGCCCGACGTGTGAGGCGCTGCCTTAAGTCGATCATGAGCTGTTCAAAATCTGGTGCGACCTGTTTTGACTCGATTGTGTAAAGCGCGTCTCGAACCCGGTTGTAGTGTTCCTTTCCACTTCTCCCACGAATGAATTGAGACACCTTGTCAGCGAAACTAACAAACCCAAACAGATCGCCCTGCCTCTCCGCCACCGAAGCTAGAATTAAGGAGCAGTGCAAAAACTTTTCCAACTGTGAAGTGATGACATGTTCACCTCCGGTACTACTTTCCTGATAAAGCCAGTCACCTTCAGCGGCCTCATCAAGTGGCACTCGAATTTCCCGACCGCTCAACCGAGAGTGATCCACTACCACATACACCTCCTGGGTGCGTTCGATCTGGTATGTTCGTGTCACCGGCATTTGACGCCGGGCAGTTGCTTTCCAATCGATGTCCACATAATCGTCCCCGGGCTGATACTCGCGCAACTGCTCAAAGTCCCTTCCCTTACCAACCTGCCGGACAAGATGGGACCCTTCGTTCCCCCGCATTAAGAAAATACTGGAAAGTCGTTTGCGTTCCGCGCCTAAGTCCGGATATGCCCTGACTTCTGTCTTGAGTTCATGCCCCTGACGTATCGCCCATAAGCCCATCAACGACCGGGTCTCAAGATGAATGGAATCGAGAAAGTGCTGCCCTCGCTTCAGTGGAAGCATGAGGTATGGAACCGTGGCCATTTTGCCCTCACCGAGCGGCTTTATCGACCGAACAACGTCGCCTTCAATCTTAAAGTATTGAGAGACACTTAGCCCGACTCGCAACTCACTCAGCCGCGGGCCGCTGTTTTTTACTTTTACCGGAAACGACAACTCACGACCCTTGGTGCCGCGAATTAATTCGGGAGCTTCAACAGAGACCGTCGCCAAGCGCCGGCGGGACAATAGCAGATCTACCAGAGCTATTAACACCACCCAAAACAAAACAATGATGCCAGTCCATCGGAGAGCGCCGTCGTCAAATACGACCACGGTCATCGCGGGAACGATTACCACCAGTGCTGTCCACAGCAAAAGGACATGAGGAACCACGCGCATGACTCTTTCTACCCCTATCGGGGCACTGCGACCGATTCAAGCAACCGATTCACCGCTTCACGAACGGTCATCCCCTCAATTTCATATTCCGGTCGCAAAATGATTCGATGGGAGAGGACCGAATAGGCCATCAAACGAATGTCATCCGGCGTGACGTAGTCTCGGCCTTCAATTGCAGCAAGGGCACGACTGGAAAGAAGTAAAGCTTTCGTCGCCCTTGGGCCCGCTCCCACCTGTATACAGTCGGTATTTCGAGACACCCGGACCAATTCAACCACGTAGGAAATTAGTTCTTCCTTGAGCGTAATTGTGTCGAGCGCCTCTTTAACCTTTGCGATTCCCCCACTCGTCAGCACGGGCTTCACCGCATCACTTTCTAGGATATTTTCCGGAGTTTCACGGCCCAGACTTTGGACAGCGAGTTGTTTCTCGTCCTCTTCATCCGGATAGTCCATCTCCACCCGCAGGAGAAAACGATCCTTCTGAGCTTCGGGCAAGGGATAAGTACCTTCGTATTCGATTGGGTTCTGCGTGGCGAAGACCGTGAAGTTAGCCGGCAGCTCATGCGTCACACCATCAATGGTCACGAGCCTCTCCTGCATCGCCTGGAGCAGAGCTGACTGAGTTTTTGCCGGCGCCCGGTTAATCTCATCGGCGAGCAGAAATGAGGTGAAAATAGGGCCCTTTACCAGATGAAACTGCCCTTCCTGTAGGTTGAAGACGTTCGTCCCCGTGATATCAGAGGGCATCAAGTCGGGAGTAAACTGGATGCGGGAAAAATCGCTTCCGAGCACTTTGGCCAGGGTTCGAACCAGCAGTGTTTTTGCAATCCCGGGCACCCCCTCAAGGAGAATGTGGCTTCCCGTAAAGATTGCTATCAGTGAGTAGTCGACAACCTTCTGCTGCCCGATAATTACCTTAGCAACTTCGCCTCTGGCCTTGGCCAGTATCTCATTAACGGAATCTGCAGATTCGCTTCCGGAAGTTTCTTCCATGACGCGGTTCATCGCATAATATTGCCCTGCTTAGCAAGCGGATAGTACCGCTTCATGGCGGGACGCCACCTAACTCTGTTGACTCCTCAATTTTACCCTGTTGATTCTTTCGGACGGAATGATGCTGATTTCACTGATAGTGGCAATGGACCGGGATCGAGCCATCGGATCAAAGGCGGGAAATATCCCTTGGGACCTCCCACGCGATCGCGAATTTTTTCGCTCCTATACGGAAAGTAAATGGCTCGCCATTGGCCGGAAGACCTACCGTGAAATGGAAGGCTGGTTCTCGGGGCATCATCCTATCGTTATCACGCGACAGGACGACTTTGAGCCCTTTGAATCACGCCACCAAGTTGCCTCGTCACTCGAGAAAGCGATTGCGATGGCAGCTGAAGCAGGGGCTGAAGAGCTTGTCGTCTGCGGCGGGGCTGAACTCTACAAAAGCAGTCTCCCTCTGGCAGAGCAACTCAGATTGACACGAGTGGATACGAACACCGGCGGGGAACTTCGCTTTCCTGATTTTGAAACACTTGGAGAATGGAGCCTCCAACGCTCTGAGAGTCACCCTGCCGACCACAGTAACACTTTCGCTACGACCTTTGAATTTTGGAAAAAAAAACAATTAAGTTCAGCCTTTTTCAAAACGAAATCATTTCTCGATGTCAGGCCATCCTTCAACTAAGTTAGGATCATTCGGATTGCCTGTTCTCATGTCTCGTCTTTTACAGCGACTTCCAGGAATTTTCGTCCTCTACCTGATGGTCGTTCTGATGACTGGTTGTTCTTCCGCGGACTGGTTGCAGCGCATTGAGGCCTCCGATGCCTTGCCCCTTTGGCAGAAGGTGGCGGCTATCGCTCTGTCGACGCTTGTCAGCGAAGACCTCGCCTGCATCGCTGCCGGCATCCTCGCAAGTCGCGGAGCTCTCACTGTCACATGGGCGATTACCGCCTCGTTTCTCGGGATATTTCTTGGCGACTTGGCTCTTTACGCTCTTGGTCGGATCGGGGGGATCGCCCTCCTCCGCCACGCTCCCTTTCGCTGGTTGATCAAGGAAAACCAAATCGTGCAGGCGGAGGAGCTTTTCCGGCAGAACGGGGCCAAGCTCATCTTTTCGTCCCGTCTCCTCCCTGGATCGCGATTACCTGTTTATGCCGCCGCCGGCGTTCTAAATTACCCTTTCTTCCGCTTCACGCTCTTTATGGCCATCGCGGGAATGTTGTCTGCGTTTATCCTCGTGATTCTATCCTTTAAGATGGGTGAGGTCGTTTCTGACTGGCTGCGAGTCTACGAGGCTTACGCGATTCCTGGTTTTATCGGAGTCATCGCGATCGTGTGGCTCACCGTTAAGCTGTTCGAAATTCTTGCGACTCGAAGAAGTCGTCTCGTAGCTCTGGCCCGCCTCCGTCGCGCTTATCAAAAGTTCATTTCACTAATTTCCCGATCGTGAATCCGATGCCATCGACTATCCTCTGGTTCCGCGCCTACTGCGGCTTACTTTCCCTTCTCTACCTTGGCCTTGCCGGGACAGGGATTGCTCTTCTTGTTACGTCCCCCGAACAGCTGGCAATGGAGGCGTTGGAAGCCAGAACCTTCGGCATCATGGTGCTTGTTCTGGGAATTCTCTTCTTTATCCCCACTCTACTTGGATACTTTCTACCCCCACGCCCAGGCGGATGGTTGATCGGCTTCGCTCTCATCCTGATGGGCGTGACTACTGTGGCCCTCGTCCCAATCAGTTTGCCTCTCCTCCATTTCTGGAAAAAACCAATAGTGCAGGCGTGGTTCGGGCGAATTGTCTCTTGAGGCGGCCTTGTTCTAACCGTAACGGTATAGTTCTTTATTTTCCAACCCGTGAACTGGATTTCCCTGGCGCTTCGAAACCTGCTACGTAACGCTCGTCGTTCGATCACGACGATTGCGGCCGTGGCGCTCGGATACGCTGCCACCAATATTTTTGCGGGATTCGCTGGCTACATGTTTGCCAGTATTCAGGAAGCCCACATTTACGAGCAAATCAACGGCCACATTCAGGTCTGGAAAAGAGGGGCTCGTGACTACGGAGGTTCGGATCCTGCTGCCTTTCTCATTTCTGACGAAGAGTTTGAGTCCATCAAAGAGATCGCCTCAAAAGACGAACGAATCGACTTAGCAGCGGGCATGCTTGAGGTGACCGGCAATCTCGACTACGAAGGCAATCCGGGATATTTCTTCGGGCAAGCGATGGTGCCCTCGGAGCGCGAAACAATTTTTTCCCGTTCCACTGCCCTGAAGAGCGCCGAGGGTCCCAACCAGAGTGGTAGCGCCATCACCGACGACAATCCCTTTGGCATCTCTATCGCACCGGGGATGGCGGAAAACCTGAAGCTCAAGTTAGGCGCCGGCGTCATCCTGATGGCTCCTACCATTCACGGTCAAATGAACGCCATGGATGCAGAAGTTTTGCAGATCAAGGATGTTGCCGCCGAGGCGTTGAACAATCACTACACCTTCATGCCGCTCGAACTCGGGCAAATTCTCTACGATACTCGAGGGGTTAGTTCGGTTCGCATCCTTTTGAAAAATGATGACGACACCGACGCCGTGGTCGCCTCAATCCAAGAGTCGCTCGCTGACGGCGACTGGGAAGTCGTTCCCTGGTATAAAGTTTCCCGGCTCTACCTGAAAACCAAGCGCATGTTTGACATCATCTTCGGACTCGTCTTCGTCATCATTGCCGTGATCGTCATCATGTCGGTTCTCAATACGATCGGCATGGCTGTGGTCGAACGGACCCGTGAGATCGGCACACTGCGTGCTATCGGTTTGAAGCGTCCGGGCGTCGTCCGACTTTTCGGCATTGAGAGTGCTTTTCTTGGGGTGATTGGGGCAATTACCGGCCTTCTCGTAACGGTTGGCTTTTCCATGCTTATCGGTATCCTCAAGCCAACCTGGGCACCGCCGGTGACGGCACGAGAGATTGTTTGGGAAATTCACATTCTCCCTGAATATCTTCTATTAACTTTCGTCCTACTCGTGGTTTTCACTTCACTGGCTGCGATTGCACCGGCCACTCGCTCCGCCAAGCAAAGCATTGTGAATTCACTGGGCCACGTCTAAAATTCCTACCAAGATGAAATCATTTATTCTCATCTCCTGCCTTCTATATTCCCTGTGCTCTCTCCCTACCTATGCTCAAGATACCGCTCTTCTCGAAGCGGAGCAGGCACGCGGGCTTCTCACCGGCGATAAAGGGGTCCAGTGGACGGTCAGCGTTACCGGGAACAACAATGCCCGCTTCATTGCCACTTCTCAGGATGGGAAAGTCTATGCCGAGGTCTTTGAACCTGAAGAAGCGAAAGGACGTAAGTATCTCGCGGAAGCAAAAGGAAACATGTGGTTCTGGAAGCCGGGGCTAAGCCGTCCTGTTTCCGTCTCAAAGCGCCAACGACTCTCAGGAGACGCTGCCATCGGTGATATCGCTTCGACCAGTTTTGTAAAGGGCTACAAAGTGGTCAGTCAGGAAGAAGCAGATTTTGAGGGTGAAGCAGCCACGATCTACACCATGAAATCAAATTCTCTGACCGACACCTATGCCCAGATTAAATATTGGGTCACCAAGGAGGGTAATCTTGGAAAATACACCGAATTCTATGCTAAGTCCGGCACCCTGCTTCGCAGCTGCACCATGGAATATCATAACAGCGCTAACGAGCGTCCCTTCCTCTCAAAGATGGTCATCAATGACAACACCCGGAGTATCACTCTCAGCTTCAGTGACGTGAAAATTGGTGCCTTCCCTCAACGAATGTTCGAGCGAGACTATCTCGGTGGACCCAAACCGAAAAGGCCTGGAAAGTAATGCAAGGTCCTCCCGCAGGTTGGGCTTCTGAACAGGCTGCCCCGGAATTTCCCGCGGACGAGCTCAGCTCGGCCACTCAACTGCTTCAGGAACTCCTGAGGATCAACACGTCGAATCCTCCCGGAAATGAACAGGAAGCTACCGAACTCGTTGCCCGTCACTGTCGCTCGATTGGGTTAAAACCCGAAGTCGTCGGATCCCATGCTGCCCGGCCCAACCTTGCCGTTCGCTGGGCAGCTGATCCCGCAAACCAGACTGAGCGGCCTCTTGTTCTCAGTTGCCATCTGGATGTGGTGCCGGCCAACCCAGATCGATGGATCCACCCTCCTTTCTCCGGCCATCACGACGGGGAGTGCATCTGGGGGCGAGGTGCCATCGACATGAAAGGCTTTGCCGCTATGGGCCTGGCCGCACTCACTCGCCTTGTTAAGGAGAACCCGCCGATCAATCGTGATGTCATTTTTGTAGCGGTCTGCGACGAAGAAGCGGGTACCCGTCATGGTTCTGAATGGCTCGTCAATGAACGCCCTGATCTTCTGGGAGACAATCCAGAGTATGTCATCAACGAAGTCGGTGGATTTACTATTCATCAGAATGGACGCCGCTATTACTCGGTCCAAATTGCTGAAAAGGGGGTCGCCTGGCTTCGCCTTACCGTGAAAGGACAGCCCGGCCACAGTTCACTGCCGCTCCAAAACAACGCGATAGTTTCACTGGCCAAGGCCATTGATGCGATTGGATCAACTAAACTACCGTGGCACCCCAGTCGGGAGGCTGCGGATTATATCCAAGGTTTCACTAAGCCCCAAGGAGGCATTGCACACAAGCTCTCGCCCATTCTGCTGCATCCATTTTGGGGACCTCGGCTCCTCCGCTACGCGGTCGCCAGTCCGGCCAAGCGCGCCACCGTAGAGGGAGTGCTCAGAAATACGGCCAATCCGACTGGACTAACGGGGAGTCCTGCAATCAATGTGATTCCTGGATCTGCTTCTGTCGAAATTGACGGGCGGCTTGCTCCGGGTCAAACCGCCGCATCACTGATAGAGGAACTCACCTCTATCATCCGACCCGTTCTCGGTGATAACTTCGAGTTTACCATTCTCCAAGAGTCCCCTCCCGTGACGTTTTCGGCGGATACCCCACTCTATCAGGAAATGGTGAAGTCCCTCCAGAGCGCAGACCCAGACGGCCATGTCATGCCCTCTATAATCCCCGGTTTTACCGACAGCCGAAACTACGCCAAGCTCGGAGCGACCTGCTACGGTTTTTACCCACTGCAACTACCTGAGGACATTGATTTCGCCACCCTATTCCACGGCGACAATGAACGCATCCCAGAAGCAGGATTCCACTGGGGAATCCGCACCCTGACCGATATGCTGCGCCGTTTCCTCGTCACTGGCTAACGCTGCGGTGGACTAACTTCGCGGACAAGCGACCCGTGTTCATCGCTCATCACGAGAAGACTAAGTTCATTCACCTGATCCAACTCGTTGGTATTGAGACTGACGTAATCAAACTCACCTCGAAAATCCGTGTAGCCGTCTTTAAAGAACCGCACAGCACCATCTTTCATTCGCGCGTAAACTTTAACGTAGGTCTTTGGAACCGGTTTCCCATTCTCTTCTTGAATCACCGAGAGACGTCCATAGCGTTCCGAAAACTTCACTTTCAAGGCATTCGCATAGATGGCGACAGATCGGGTTTTTCCGTCTCCGAGGACCTCAACCAGAACGTTCTTTTTGGCGAATGCCTCAGGCATCTCCACCTTCACGCTACCGCTTTCTCCCGGGAGCTCCATTGTAAGCGATGCATTCGGCTTAATGTAGCTGAACTGCCCGTCTCCTCCCGAAACAAACGGCTGGCTGGAGAATAGGAACTCCAGGTCCATTTCGTAGAAGTTCACGGTCACTTCGGGAAGATTCGTAAATTCAATCTTCGCTTCACGCCCTTCCGAAGTCAGTTCAAAGAATGAATCAGACGATGAGAGTCGGTCCATTTTCTGGTCGCGGGTCTCCTCGTCCTCATCAAGTGCGTCCTCAGCAGCATTCAATCGATTGGCTATCTCTTGGAAGCGGATTCTCCAGTGCTCTAGCGGATGGTCCACGTATCGGTTTGAGATACGACGGGCCACTCCGGGCTTTTCTTCGAAAAAGGAGGCATAAGCGACAAGGTAATCATACTGGAGCCTTTCTTTGATTTCATCAGGCTCGACAGAACTTAGCCATATCAACCCTTCCTCGATTCGATCCTGCAGGAATAGATAACCCGAGATCGTGAGCCGGTCTTCCGAAGGTAACTCGGGCAGATAAGTCATGTTCTTCAAGAAAGCGTGATACTGCCCCCGGAAACGATCGTTGAGAATGCGTCGCTCACGACCCAACTGGTGCGCCCGAGCATTTACCATCGGAGAATACTCCAAGTGTTGATACCAGTGCCTTTCCACCGAATTCAAACTAACCAACTCTGTTTCAATCCAACCGCCACACTGGCGTAAGAATCCGTCACGATGTTTCAGATACTCGCGCGCCTCTGCCAGTAGGTTGTGGTAAATACCGTAACTCCAGAGAACTTCGTTATAGGCGTGGCGCTCCGAGATGATTTGCGTCGCCTGCTTGAAAAAGTCAACACTTTCACGAGCCCTCCAAGCAATGCGGCCAAGATCAAGACGGTAAAGATTCTCGCTGGCCAAGTAATCAAGGACCTCTTTCTCCGTTCCGAATTGAGAAAGATAATCCCAAGAAGCCTCATCAAACTGCGTCAGCTGATTAACCACCTTAAATTGAGCCGGCTCTCCCGACGCGATGATCTCTTCGTTCTTCGCCACCTGAACCGGATAGACGTCAAAGGACTCTTCTCCTGAATTCTTCGGAAAATAGAAAAACACTTCATGTCGCTCCGTTGAAAATGGCCCGAGGCTGAGTGGGTAGGACCGAGTGTAGTCACTGCCCCCGACTGGGGTCGCCCCCCTCGGAACTTGAACCAAGAGATCAAGTAAATGAACTGAAGAGGTCGGGTTTGTTACCACGACTTGACCACCATAGACCACGCCGGTAAGAAACTCTCTCGTCACGAACTTGTCGAGTTGCTGACCATTCACATAGCGGAAGCGGTCATCGGAACGAAAGAAGTTCTGACTCACCAGGATTGGAGTGTCTTCTTCCGAGACCTTGGTTTCCTGAATCTCCTCGTGAAAGATCACCACAGGTGACGCGGAAGTGAGCTTCAGGACCGAATCCTCAACCGTTATCTCGTGTTTTTCCGATTCAAAAGGCAGGTCAAGCACACTGAGGACGAACATCATCTCCGTGTAATTACTTGTCGCGACGGGAAACTCGCGGGAATAAAATCCTCCTTTTCCGTCCCAGGCAGCAAAGTCTTTCCAAAACGCGTTCACCTGAACGAGGTCAGCATTCTGCTCTTCAATCGGAAGCATACGGTAGTTGTTCTCCGCCCACTCTTTTGTCGTTTCCAGTTTTTCAAACAAAACCTGCCGGCGACCCTGCTCACGCAGATCAGGTATTTCAGCCCCTAAATCAGAGCTCGTCACCGCTAAAGTTGATTCCGCAATCGCCTGATCATTCATGACCGCGTTGACCTCGTTAGCGGCTCGCGCTTCTTTAAAAGCTAAACCAACTCCACGAGGAACTGGTTTCCCTCTCATACTCGAGCGGGCCGAGGCGTTTGCAGGTGCTGGCTGAGCACCAAAAGGATTGGCTGCATCTGATGCATTCGCCAATTCATCAAACGTACCGCCGAGATTCACGGACATGTAATTGGAACGATTCGCACTCAACCCCCTAAGTGCCTGGCGAAACACTTGAGCCCGGCCTAAGGGGTCCGGGGGCATCAGGTCATAAAGATTAGTCACGTGGTCCGAATTCCGCTGGCGGGCTTCATCTCCGAGGCGCCGGGACATCAGGATCCTTTCAACAATGTTAAGACGACTGAATTCCCATGGTGCGAGAAAGCGAGAGAGGTCATCTCCAAGCAGGTAGTGATCCATGAAGGTTTTATCCTTCTTGTTAGCCAGATAGGGTTTCACGACCCCCTCAAAATATTCCGGATCCTTTTGCGCTAGAAAGAAGTGAAGTTCGTGGCTGGCCAATTCGGAGAGCTGTCGCCCCTTAATCTCTTCGTCCAGTGAAGGCCATTGCATCAGCAGTCTCGCGTCGCGGAGAGCCTGATCTGGGTTAATTGCCACCAGTGCATCATATACCTGACCAATGGTGTCATAAGTCTGCATTTCCGCCGATCTCAAGTCTCCGATAGTCAGAGTTTCCCCTTCCTCCAGCAAGGTCACGTTCCGCCGCTGGGTGAATGACTTGTCGAGGTCAAGTGGGTTGAGGAGGCGTAGGTCACGGAACTCGGTTCCGCCTTCAACTTCTGGAAGGGATACTTGAGCATACGCCGAATGAAAGGCATCCACTGCCACGACATGAATGTGCTGGCGATCGCCGAGTTCTTCTTTATTGATCAGGACAAGTCCATCTTCTCCGACCTGAAGGTTACTAATCACCACCGCTTGGCGGCGCAGAAAATCAAGACTGCGTGACAGTTTGGGGGACATCAATTGAGAAGAATCAGCAAAAGCATCGGGCGCACCGCCCCGACGCTTTGCTTCGGCCATTTCCTTACTTCGATCGTAGACCTCACCCTCTTCGGCATCTTTGATTTCCGTGTCCGTATCGTTGAGCTCAAATGGATTGAGTAAGAGACCGGGACGGGTCATTAAATTTCCCGGAAACTTCTTCGCGTTCCGTCGTTCGAGGATGTAGCGATATTCTTCACCTATATCACGTCCCGAGACATATCGGGACTCATTGCTTCCCCGAGATATAATGATCGGGTCGATCCGATGCCCCCGGCCGATCTCGTCCAAGAGGCTCACTTCAGGAAGGAAACGCGTTGCGATGACATGGACTCGTGTCATCGCGCTAACGCCCTCGAGTCCAATCTCGACGTTCTCGCCATTCACCCCCGCAGAAGCAACAAAAAGAGGAGCCTCATGATTAAGTTTCAAGTGCCTCGACTGAGAAAGTGCATACCCACTTTCTCTGGCATCGGCGGCTGTGACACGTATCTGAAAAGTCTCCCCGCCTGACCGAAGCAAAGCTCGATAGTCTCCTGGCTCAAGGTCTGCTATCCTCAATGCACGCTTCTCATACTTCACATGATTGAATACATCCCGGACAATCACACCTTTTCGCACCTCAAAAATGGCAAGATCACTCCGCTGAAGTTCAGCCCCGACCTGGGGTGCCGGGATCGTGATAGCTTCACCAGCAACCGCATGAACTATTGGGCTAATCCGTTGACTGTCTTTTCTCAACGGCCAACTGCGGGTCATCAGGCCTCCTCCATCGACAGTGACGCGGATAATCTCATCCAGCCTTCCGAGGTTAATCCTCCCTGCCTGACCTGTCTTCAATGACACAAGTATTGGCTGCTCAAAGTCACGATGATTGAACTGAAGGTTGACTGCCTTGTCAGGTAGCCCTTCGCCACTTTTACCTAACACTTCCAACACATAGCTTTCTCCAAACCGACTCAGATAGGCATCAGCCACCGACGGGCTCTGATCGACACCATTAACATCAATCGTTTTAAAAGAAGAAACCTCGATAGGCGCCCCGGAATAACTTACCGGGGGGATTTCTCCCCTCAATTCAACACTGACACTGGCTAAACGATTAGGGATCCGGAAACGATGGATAGACTCGCGATCATCAAACAAATCAAAATCCGAAACCTCACTCTTCGAATCGACTCCATCATGATCCAACGTTGTCACGATTAACCGCACATTCTCAAGCAAACTCGCAGGCATGGGAGCACCATTGAGACTCAATACCGGTCGCAACGAAAGCTCCGCCTCACTACCGGGAAGCAATGACTCCCTTTCGAGAAGCCCGCCCATCGTGAATTGGTATTCCTCCCGCAGCAAATCGATCTCAGTTAAACTCGACATTACTCCATCGCTAAGAACGACGCTTGCCCGCCCAGCCGTTGAAAATGGCAGGAGAACTTTCCCTGCATCATTCGTCTCATATTTTTTCCCACCGAACCAAATCGAGCCATCTGCAATCGACTCATTCTTTTCGTTGAGAATTGTGACAAGTTTTCCTCCCGGGGTGGGCTCAGATGCGTACTGGAGTTTCCCCTTCCTTACGAGCGCACGAGAACTTATACCGTTCCCGATAAACTCGAGCACCCAGACTCCACGACGGTCCTTCAGGGAATCAAATGTGAACGTCTCTCGATGCCGCAGAATGGGCGCCTCTTCATACTGATAAATTTTCTCCTCGTTGGCGATAAGCCCATCGAGCTTGAGGTCAGTATTAATCTCGCGTTTCTGATCCAAGTAGAAGTTGAGCGAATTGATCTCATAGACCTTGACGATCAATTTATCTACATGCTTCAAATCCAGGGCCAGACTGACGTCATCCTCAACCACAAAATCCATTGCATTCACTCTCGCGAATGAAATCTCGATCCTGTCTTGGAGACTCTGGACCTCGCCTGGGCTCAACATGGAAAACCATTTTTCCGCCTCCCCGACTCCATGGAGAAGCTTTGTCTCAGCAAATACCCGCTTCAAATAAGGCTCCTTAATGAAGGCTGAAAACCTGTTGTAGTTCTCATCTTCCTTTAAAAAGTGCTCAAGGTATTCGCGGACAAGTTCTTCATCGCTTCGAATTGGACCAGAACCGATCTGCTCGGAATAGTTTTCGTTGAGGTTGACGGGAAACGCTTTTACCTCCCGCCGCTGCAGATATTTCGGCTCCACATAGTTAAGGATCCGCGGCAGGGCAAGGTAGGCCATGAAGAGTTCGCGTGGATATTCACCCTGGTGCCTAGCCAGATCCAGCTTCTGATAGAGAACGTTAGCCTTCAGAGAATTGAAGACTGGATCGAGTGATTCAACGTAGCTCCATAGTCGATCGATGTAAGCCATCCGTGTCGCGAGGCTCAGCTCAACCGACTCGTCTTCTCCCGGCCTGAGCTTAGAAAGCCAGATATCAACGAAGCTCGGATCGCCTGCCAACTGAGGACGCAGCCCTAAAAGCTCCTTTAGCTGGTCGATAGTGAGATTCCCGTGAATTGGGATCGATCCGAATGCTAACGGTGACTGGCTTCGCAAGTCGGCTGCAATCAAACCCACCAGCCGTTCGTAGTCAGGGTATTTAAGGCGGCGCAACAAGCTCTTACGCTCAGTATCGCTAAGATCCTGTTCCGTCCGGATCACACGATCGAGACCATCATCCAAGACTCCCCTAAGGTTCTTGTGGCGACGCCTGACTTGTTCCAGATAGGCATCCCAGGTAATTAGATCCGGATTCAGTTCAGTAGGAAAATCCGGTTTCTGATCGAGACGCTGCTGTTGGTGATTGAATTCTAGCCCTAACCGACGTTTAAGGTAGTCAAGGGTGATATCGGGAGCATCTGTATATCCTAAAAGTGCCTGCCTGTTTTCAATTTCACGATATCGAGGCGTTTCACCATGTCGCTTCATCCATGGCTCGAGCAGATCCTTGACATCGTCCAGCCGCTGTTCTTGTTGGGCCAGCAAGGCTGAGTAGTAGTAGTAATCCTCAGTGCCCGGGATAAGCTCTTTGAGCGCTTCGCCTCGATCTTCAGCAAGCGCGAAAGTTTCCAGGAATGCGGTGGTATCATTAGAGCGGGCGAAGTTTGTCCCGAGTCCAAAAATCGAGGTTAGGAAAACAGCCCCTTTTAAAAGTAACCAAGAAAACGCGTAATTCTTCATAGCGAAAAGGGTTCAGAAACCCAACAAGCTACATATTAACCACGAAGATGGTGATAAGATAAGCTCGAAGTTGTAAAGAAAATGCAAGAAGACACTCGCTCCTTGTCAAAAAAGGCGGGGGAATACCTCTCGCCCCAAAGACGCTCGCTTGAGCGTTGCGTTAGCACTTGGTCAGTGGTTAAACATGAACTCTTTCGAATTCAAAACTGCCCAGAATACATCATTGAGGACTAACTCTCGCTGCGCCGGATCCTCGCCTGCAGAATTAACTTCTTCGAGGAGTTGGGTCATTTCCTCAGTAGTCGGCTTCCGCGTCAAAGCTCGTATGTAAATTTGCTCGATAATCTGCTCGGGATTTTTCCCTTCAGTTGTAAGTGCTTCGACCATGCCCCCCTCTTCAATTTTTTCGGTGACCGTATCTCCATTCATCAAGTGGAGCGCCTGAGACAGGCTCGGGTCCATCGTCACCTCACAAGAGCAAACCGTCTCGCGAGTCGCACGACCGAACGTCGTAAGGAAGTAGTTGCTTGTCCTGCCGTCGCCAATCTGGACGGCTCGAGCGCCCAAAGGGAGACCTCGAAACTTATTCTTAGTATCGGTCACCTGCGTGATCGTATCGAGCATCACTTCGGCGCGCTGACGTCGAACCCGAGCCTTCGCGAAATTATTCAAGTCGTCTTGATTAGATGGATTCGCCTGAGTAGTTCGCTGATAAGTCGCCGAGTTGCAGATATCACGAACCAACTGGCGAAAGTCGTAGTTGTAGTCAACTTCAAAACGATGCGCGAGTTCAGTCAAAAGCTCCGGATTTGATGCTGGATTACTCACACGCACGTCGTCAACTGGATCAATTATCCCCACGCCAAAGAAGTGAGACCAAACCATGTTAACGACATTCCTCGAAAAATAACTATTATCCGGTGAAGCTAGCCACTTTGCCAGAACCTCGCGGCGATCTTTCCCCTGAACATCAGGAGTTTCACCTCCAAGGAATTTGGGTGCCATTGTCTGTCCTCCCACAATGTGTTTAGTCTCACCGCTTCCTCGATTGTAGATTAGTTGTTCGCGCTGGTCGACCCCACGCTTGCGTCCAATCTGAGCAAAGAACGCAGCCCATCCATAGTAATCATCCATCGTCCATCGATCGAAAGGATGGTTGTGACACTGGGCACATTGGAGGCGCATTCCCATAAAAACCTGAGCCACGTTTTCGGAAAGCTTCAAAGCGTCGCGCTCCACTTGGTAGAAATTGGTCGCAGGATTCGAAAAAGTTCCACCCTTCGAACCAACAAGATCGACCACAATTTCATTAAGCGGATCATTCGCGGCAATACGATCCCTCAACCATCCGTTGTAGAGTAGCGCAGATTTGTAGGAGATACCTTGATTGATATTGGCATCCGAACGTATCTGAAGAAGCTCGGACCATTTCATCACCCACATTTCGGTGAATTCTTTGCGCTCGAGCAGTTCGTCAATCTTTCTGGCACGCTTATCATCGCCCTGATCTACGATGAAAGCATGATACTCTTCCGAGGTCGGAAGTTGACCTAAAATATCAAGATAGGACCGGCGAAGAAAAGCTTCATCGCTGCAGTTACCGGATGGGGTGATCCGCAGCTTGTGAAGTTTGTCATGCACTAAACTGTCGATGTAATTGTTTTCCGTCATCTCAGGACGGGTGTATTCAAGTCCTTCGGGGATCACGATCGTTTGGATACCGACAGTCTTTGTTTCGTAGCGGGCCATGATGAATGCCTCACCACGTTTGCCGGCGGTGACTTTTCCGGATGGATCGATATTGGCAGTCGGCTCGTTGTTGGTAATGAACACGGCTAAGTGGGTAACATCCCGGTCATGGCCATCTGAATACTTGGCTCGAACGGTCATCTGTTGCTCTGATCCAGCACCTTCAAGAACCAACTTTGGCGGGTAGAGAGTCAACTCCGTGACGTAGGGGACATCTTCTTTCTTCTCGTTCTCAGCACCAGTCGCGATCCATTCAACGAGAGTACTATGGGCGTGCCCCCCTTTTTCCATCAGTTTACCTCCCGTGTGGGGAACTGCCTCGATCGCTTTCTCAACGAGAAGCGATTCTTCTGGGATCGCGAGGTTGACACGATAACCCGCCATCTCACGAGTAAGTCGATAATGGTCTCCGTCGGGATCGTATCCAAAAAGCGACAGCATAAAGCCGTCCTGACCTCGGGCGGAGCCGTGACACGCACCAGTATTACACCCGTTGCGCATAAAAACTGGCATGACATCTAGGTTAAAGCTGACCGGATGATTAACGGTGGTCTCTTTCACGGTGACCGGAACTTCGACGGTATGCTTGGCCACCTCAACGGACAGCCGCGTTTCTCCATCTTTGGTCGGAATGAAATGGCTGCGCGACTTCAGGCCGACGAGTGATGGATCTGCGAACGTAAACGTAGCGTTTGAGGTCACGTCTCGGGTGGTGTCGTCCTCGTAAGTCGCCATCACCACTACCGACTGACTGTCGCGTTTAGACTCCAAAACAATATCCTCAGGGAAAACATCCACCCTCGCGATCGACTTACCCTTGTCTTCAAGGGGCGTTGCGCTCGTGAAATCGGTCTCCTCCTTCGCAACGAGTTTCAAATGCTCAGGCCACTCAGCTCCCTCTTTGATCCATTGACGAAGTTTTGCTAATTCCAGTTCATTGAGAACTCTTCCCTTCGGTGGCATCACATCAGGATCATCCTCGGGCAAGGAGACGAGTTCTATCATCAAAGACTCGTCCGGTTTCCCTTTGATTAGGGCAGGACCACCATCTCCGCCTTCGAAGAAAAGTTTGGCCTCGTCGAAGCGCAGACCTCCCTTGGTTTTATTTGCGTCATGACAGGCAACACAATGAAATTCAAGGATTGGTTGAATATCTTTGTCAAAACTGATCTTGGCATCCTGACCTGAAAGCGGGAGAGAGGCCGCACAAAGCATTGAGAGAACTGCGGTGATCGATTTTTTCATGTGGGGTAGACAGAAATTTTCGTCAGATTTTTTCAGGAACTAGTTCCCAGTCTGTTGCTTTGCTTCCATTCGAAGTTGCTCAAGTCGAGATAAAGGTTTTTCGGACACTGGCTTGTTATTTGCCACCACTTTGGTTTGAGGGGCTTCCTTTGGCTTTGGATCCACCCTCAGGGTTCCTCCCATTCCTACTCTATGAACAATAGGTTCACCTTCTTTAGTAATGGTTACGGTGCAGAATAGATTTTTGTGCTGACCAACCGGAGTTTTCTCAGAAGTCTGCACTGGTAGACTCAATTCCGTGGTTCCTTGATCAATCTTCATTATCGGTACCGTTGCGTGGGCAGGTATTGCAACCAGCTGGACATCGGCCTGACCACTGAAGTCTCTAAGCTTCGTGACATTGGCGAGCATGTTGGCCTGCTCACCTTGCTTCGCAGTGGTGAGATTTAACTTCATCTCAACAAACGGCTCCTCAACAGACAACTTTACAAAGGGAGCAGCCGTCACCATTAGTCCCTTCCCCGCATCCGCCTCGGCGATAACTGTAACATTCCAAGTGTTAACTTCAGCTGATCCATTGGCATTCAACTCGTATTCAATCGTGTTCTCTTTCTCGCCAAATACAACGGTTGAAGGGCTGGTAATACCAGGAGGTTTCCAGATCAACCTAGTTGTGATTTTACGATCAAAGCCTTCCAAACGATTAGCATGGATCTTAAGTTTCATTGACCCATTACGAACGATTGGAACCTTGGGCTGCTCGATCGTGATACTGAACGGCATTTCTTCAACGACCGAAACAGGGAGCTTGTCGTGGCGACGAGTGTAATACTCCACACCGTTCTGAGGTCCTCGCACAAGGTCTAAGGCTTGCTGAAATTTCCCTTCTACCGGCTGATCTTGATCCGTATTTTTCACAAGTAGATCATACATTCCGCCGGCAATAGGAGCATCCGGAGCAGCCTTTAGGAGTATAGGAAATTGGCTCACGCTCCCTGGAATTTTGCCGGACTCCCAGGTCACGCCCTGTGGAAGCGAAGGCAGATCAAACACCAGATCTCCAGAAAAATTCCGGCGAGATGTATTGACGACCATCGCGTAGTAGCCTCCGCGAGGAACGTTGAACTGCTTTCGATACTGGAGTTCGCGACGCAACATTTCCGGCATGGTAACAGCAATGCTGGGAGAACGAGGCTCAGTTTCGATGCGGTAAATGAAGTTCGGCCCGCCATTTTTGAGCATGTCACGCATCCTGACAAAATAATCACCGTCAGAAGGCGCCTTGAAGTCTACACGACCGTCTTTAGTACCATCAGCATCATCGCTACTGCCAAGTGATTTCATATTGGCGTCATAAATATACAAAACCGGGTCGACTGGAGAACCAATGGAGTCGGCATAGACACGGAAGCGGAAACTCTCACCCTTCTTGGCCTTAAACTTGAAGTAATCGGTATCGCCAGGCTGTTCGAGAATCCCGTTGAATGCCACAGGCAGTGACCCTTCATAAAGAGTGGCCTCCTTACTAGAGTTGTTGGGCTCGGACTCCAGAAAATTGTCAAATTCACTCACCCTAACCAAATTCGGTGATGGCGACTTCAATCCGCCTTGGGCACCAAACACGCCGAAGGTCCCTTCCGTTGTTGTGAGTGGGAGTTTCGCCTTGGTGGAAAAATTTCCTTTCACATCTCCAATCAGCTTAAACTCCATCTCACTGCCAGCCTTGGCGCCAGCGGGAAACACCGCGAGCGGACGAGGAAAAGTTCCTATGTGTGCACGGTAGCGACCTCGCCCCTGATAGGCGCTGTCGCGAACCTCAACGATATATTCGCCATCTTCGGGAATTATGACGGAAAGAATCGACTCCTGTTTCAGAAGGGCTGACCCGTCTGCAGAGGCGATTTCAAACCTTTCTTTGTTCAAAATCGAAACGAAAGGATCGATCGCAATATTGTTCCGAATGTTGTTAATCCGCAGTCCTTCGATCTCGACAGAAAGGCGCTCGCCTTTCTTCGCAGTCACTTGGTAATAGTCTGTTTCTTCTGACTTGGCCTCAGCTTCAACAGTAACGTTTAGGCTAATTTTTTGAGGATTCTCGAAATCATCGTTTGGCTCGACCTCCGCCACGTTTGGAAATTGGGAAATCCAAAAATTTCGAGCATAGCTGATGCCAGAGCGGCATCGAATGCGCAAGTGATGCTCACCAAGGCGGCAATCCGGAGCGACCATCATTGTCACTTCAACTTTTTTTGAGTCGAGAACCTTTAGCTCTTTTACTGATATCCCCTCGTGATGAAACAGGATTTCTTCGGCATCGCTGAGCCGATCTCCATAAAAGGTGACTTTTTGCTCTGTCCCCGCCTGCGCTCCGCGCGGGATAGTAGTGGAAAACGTGGGGTTAGCAGCCTCTACGCTTTGGCTTATCAACAAGAATGACAGCGTAACTGCTGTGACCAGTCTGTTGGCAAACGCCGTAAGTGCCGCACCCTGAAGAGTCAGAATACGATTCATATCGATGCGGTATTAAGTGGAAAAAAGGTTTATACGGCGGAGCGCTTTTCGATAATTTCTTCGATCACCTCGCCGCCATCGACGATCTCCATCGGGCGTGGACCCGGCGCTATAAGTTCTTTGTCGGCATTGATTCCGAGCTGCGAGTAAACCGTTTTAGCGAAAGACTGAACATCGACTGGATCGTTATCCGGCTCCGACGCTAAGGAATCAGAGGACCCATAGACAAATCCCCGTTTGATACCACCCCCGGCGAGCATCGTGGAGAAAACTCGGGGCCAGTGATCGCGACCATCGGTTTTATTAATCTTTGGAGTCCGCCCGAATTCCGAGGAGACCATAACTAAGGTCGAGTCGAGGAGACCACGATCATCAAGGTCGGTCAAAAGAGTAGCTAGAGCCTGATCAAAGGGCGGCACATTGCGAGCGATATTATCCTTAATTCGATCATGGTGATCCCAGCTACCATACGTCATCGAAACGAGTCGCACGCCGGACTCGACGAGACGGCGGGAAAGCAGCATCCTCATGCCCGCTGAATTCTTGCCGTAACGCTCCTTAGTTTTCTCGTCCTCCTTTGAGAGATCGAAGGCATCCCGCGCTTCGGGAGATCCAATCAAGCTGTAGGCTCGCTGGTAAAATGAATCCATCGCGTCAATCTGGTCAGCCTGCTCCATGCCTCGGAAATGACTATCAACCGCCTCAAGAAGAGTGCGGCGGCGCTCGAATCGGTTTTCGTCCACCCCATTCGGAAGTGTGAGATCACGCACTTTAAAACTGTCGCTCGCTGGATCACTGCCCACAGAAAAAGGACCATACATCGAGCTGAGGTAGCCAGTCCCAGCAAACTCGTTCGGTTGATTCGGTACGCACACATACGGAGGCAGGTTTTTGCGAGGACCAAACTCATGGGAAATCACCGAACCAAAACTTGGAAATTGAATGGCTGGGCTTGGCTTGTAACCTGTGAACATGTTGTGCGTGCCACGCTCGTGCGCCGCCTCTCCGTGCGTCATCGAACGAATGACGGTCATTTTATCTGCCACCTTCGCCAAATTCTTGAAATTTTGACTAAATTGGAGACCCGCCACGTTGGTGTCGATTGCTTTGTAGGGCCCACGATATTCTGAGGGTGCGTAGGGCTTTGGATCCCACGTTTCTTGGTGCGCCATCCCACCGGGGAGGTAAATGTGAATCAACGATTTGGCCACTCCCTCTCTTGACTCATAGAATTTGGCCTGCGCCTGAGCTTCGACCTTCAGAAGTTCTGGCAGGGAAAGGCCTAGTCCTGCAGCGAAACCGACTTGGAGCATTTCGCGACGATTCGCAATACCTGTTTGATTAAATCCTGAGCAGCCTTTCATAATTGCTTGTTACCTTATTTTTACTAAACGGACTTGCGGGAGCCCTGATTTTACAATTTCCTAAACTAGTTTTTTTTTAGATTTTCAATAGAGGCGCGTTGCTGTCCGATCGTATGCCCCTTTCGAGCTATGTGGATATTGCCTTTCCACGATAAATTTTCAGCAGGAAGAGACGACTTTATGAGCGTAACCTATGGTAGATAGTCTATTTTTCCATAAAAACTGCTTTTTTGACCTCTGTCCTTCGTAGAATTGGTGCAGTGATTGGTAAATCCCCTAGTTTTTCTACATGAAAGCGAAATACCTCCTATTTCCTGTCTTTTCTCTCGCGCTTCACACCATTGCTCACTCGGCCGGAGAAATGGAGTCTGGCGACAAAATTACGTTTGTGGATGATGTGTTGCCGATCCTTGAGAACCGCTGTACAAACTGCCACAACCCAGACGAGTCCAAGGGCGGACTCGACCTTTCGACATATACGGGCACCCTTACGGGCGGGTCGGGCGGCGAAGTCGTTATTCCCGAGGACGATATTGGATCTCGACTTTTCTCGCTCACCGCACACCTCGAAGAACCGGTGATGCCACCGCGGGGGACGAAAGCGACGGAGAAGGAGCTGAAGATTCTTTCGGAATGGATCAACGGAGGCATTCTTGAGACCTCCAAGAGCACGGCACGTAAGTCCGATAAACCAAAGGTGGACTTTGACGCAATCACTTCCGGCGGCAAACCCGAGGGGCCACCGGCCATGCCAGAACACCTCTTGCTGGAGCCAGCGGTGCTCACCGAACGTCCAAATTCAATACCTGCCTTGGCGCACAGTCCATGGGCCCCCATTCTTGCAGTGGCCGGGCAGAAGCAAGTCCTCCTCTACCATTCAGGAGATTTCGATCTTCTTGGAGTTTTGCCCTACCCTGAAGGTTTCCCCCAAGATCTCTCTTTCAGCCCGAACGGAGCCTATCTTTCATGCGGTGGTGGCCGCGCCGGCAAATCCGGTAACGTCGTCGCCTGGGATGTCAAGACGGGCGAGCGCATCATCGAAGTCGGGAAAGAATACGACTGCGTGCTCGGAGCTGACGTTTCACCCGACCTGAAACTCGCGGTGATGGGCGGGCCAGGACGCAACATCAAAATTTGGGATACCGTCGCCGGGGAACAGATCACCAGCATCAAAAAGCACACCGATTGGATGCTCTCGGCCGCCTTCAGCCCTGACGGTGTAATTTTTGCCACCGGCGGACGCGGCGGTGATCTTTACACTTGGGAATCAGCAACCGGATACGAATTCTTCACCCTGAAGGGACACACCAAAGGGGTCACAGGGCTTTCTTGGCGACCTGACGGCAACGTGCTGGCTTCCTGCAGCGAGGACGGTCAAATTATCCTTTGGGAAATGAACGAGGGCAGTCAGGTCAAAAAATGGAACGCCCACCCCGGAGGAACGCTTTCAGTCGCCTTCGCACCAAATGGTAATCTTGTTTCGGTTGGTCGCGACAAAACACTGAAAGTCTGGCAGGGAGACGGCAAAGAGATCAAATCGATCGAAGCTTCCAGCGACGTCGTCCTCAGCGTTGCTATCAGCCACGATAGCTCGCGTGCTTTCAGCGGCGACATCTTCGGAAATGTCGACGCTTGGGACATTGAATCGGGGGGAAAACTTGCCAGCATCGTTCCAAACCCCCCCACAATCGTCGATCAGCTCGCCTACTCTGAACAGCGGGTCAGCGAGATTATAGAAAAGATGCCGACGCTCAAGACCGACATTGAGATCGCTTCGGAGCAACTCGCAGCCGCTCGGGACGAACTCGATGAAATTGACAAGAATACCGACTTAGCAAAAGAGGTCTTAAAAACCAACCAACTGAACTTTACTGCGCTCGAGCAGCAGATCAAAGCGCTCACCCCCCAGCTGGCCGAGAAGCAAGAAACTGCTAACGCTCGGAATGCGATCGTTGCGAATACGACGGAATCACTGGGTCAGGCAAATGGCAAACTCAAACCGAGCCGAGCCAAGGCTGAAACTCTCAGAGCCGCCATATCTGAAAGAAACGCAGCCCTAACAGCTGCCGCCGCTGCCCTGCAGGCCGCGAAAACTGAGGTAGAAGATTCGGCTCTGCCCGCTGATCAGAAGCAGAAGCATGACCAACTCGCCACCCTGCTTCTTCAGGCTGATAGATTTAGCAAGGACACCAAAACAGATTTCGATGCCAAAACTCGTATTTATCCGCAGATGGCAGCGAAGTTATCCGAGGCAAAGAGAGTTGCAGCTGTGTCGGCCGAGCAGCTAGAGAAGCATCAAACCGCTTTAGCTAGCGCCGAGATTCAGCTGACTGACGCCTCGAACGCTCGCCAAAAAGCGGCAGCTGCCATCAAAAATAGCTCTGAAGACGGAACGCCTATTCCGGACCAACTCATCAAAAACCAAAAAGCAGCCGACGAGTTAGTAGAGCAGGCGCGTGCAACTGCCGAGACCTCTCGCAAAGCCGTCGCGACGGCTGATGCTACCCGTCAGAAAAACGAGGCAGATCGCAAGCATATTGAAAGCCAACTCGCAGGAGCCAAAGCAGTTCAGGATCAGGCTCGAAAAGCTCACGAAGCCGCCCAGACCAAACGCACCATGGCTGAAGCCGCATTTAAGCCGTTCCGAGATGCTTCCGCTCGAGCGCAAACTGCCCGGTTAGAACTCGCTACCAAGTCCGCGGCTCACGGGTCGGCCAATAAAGCCTACCAGAACATCAAGGGTCAATCGGACGCGGCCGATAAGGCAGTCGCAGACATCGTTGCGATGATTAGTCAGCGCGAAGCCATCCTGACACAGGCTCAAGAGGAAGCCAAAGGCGCGACCGAGTCCCTCAGCGCGAAACGTGCTGAGCTTGACTCGGTAAATAAGCAACTCGCAACCCAGCAAGACACAATCAAGAAAGCTGAGGCAACCGTCGCCAATGCCACTGAGGCAAAAAATGAAGCACAAGCCAAGGTCGCTGATTTCACCAAAAAGAAGGCCGACTCAGAGAAGTCGCTAGCAGTGGCTCAGGCCCAACTAGAAAGCTACCTTTTTCTCGCAAAGAAATGGGAAGCTGCTGCCATCAATCTATCTGCCCACGAGCAATCGGAGGAGTTGGAGGATATGACAA
>MDTC01273550.1_pt1 | contig 24757 bp, 24 predicted proteins | sample 811181 | NCBI WGS metagenome assembly MDTC01 (sample SAMN05326644, study PRJNA326480) | marine metagenome | isolation source: seawater | place: Pacific Ocean: North | collected 2011
GAGGTATTTCCATTGTAGGGTCTATCTCTTGATTTATTATTTTTTCTTGAAGCTTATCTTCGGGATACTTTACAAAGCTTTTACCTACTTCGTGTAGCATTTCATAACCATCTAGAACGGTTTGGACGAGTTGCTTGGCAGCAAGCTTTTTATCTTTATTATCTAGCTCTTCCATTTGAGGATTAGAAACATTTTCAAAGCCGCTAGATTCTTCTTCTATTTCTTCTTCCGCTTCTTCAAATTCAAACTGTTCCTCTTCTTCAATTTCCTTTAATTGCTCTTGTGGACTTGATTGAGCCTCAAAGGTGGGTTCTTCGATTTCTCCTACATCAGTCTGCGCATTGGCAACATAACTACGTTGAACGATAGGTTCAGATAATGGATTAAAAGAAGACGGTATACCCCCATCATTTTGAGTATCCATACCTTCGTTTGCTTCATTAATTATTTCTGCTCCTTCTTCCATATTACTATTTTTAATATTATTTTCTTCTATTTTTATTGGTTCTTTTTTAATCTCATCTACGGGCGCACTTGTTATATCCGCCCAAATTTGCTCTAGTCTTTGTCCGCTAGTAACTGTTTCGTTATTATAGTCAGTCGAGCTATCTCCTAAAGAAGATAAATGGCTGTTAATATTTTTTAACAACAGCTTTTCCTTTTTGGTAGGTCTCCCATTTTTTTTAAACACTACCCCCATACTAACTATGTTTTAACCATAATACATTTTTCCTCTCTTCTACTTTTTTATCAACTTCTTTATAAATATCCATAAATTTTCTATCTATACGAATGTCATAATTCAAGTTAGAAACACGCTTGACAGCATTACTTACAAGTGAATGGTTATTGCTTCCAAAAATAGCTGCTATATCTTGATGCTTTAAATCTAAATGTTTTTTGATAAGAACAAAGCACATAGACCTTGCTTCTACGGTAATGCCTCTAATGTTTTTTCTATTTAGGTCTTCGGGATTTACTTGAAAACTAATCGAGGTTTCTTTTAGTATGTATTTTATTAAATTTCGGTGAGCATCTATAAACCCCTCTTTGGTGTTAAGTTCGTCAAGAGCCGCAACAACCTTTTTTACGCCCACACGCTTGATTGTCTTCGCTAACCTTCTTATAACCACTATAACCTCATCGTCAATACTCTTCATACTTGCTTTTTATGCCATACAAAAATACGTTAAGTTTGTCAAATTCCTAGGAAATAAAAAAATTTATTTTGATTCGGGGAGAGACATATACCAATCGACTACATTTTTAGCTTCATCAAATCCCGTACAAAAGCCCGCGCAATAACCTTTTATCTCTAAACGCATAAGCATTTTCCATTGCTTTCTTAAATGTTCGTTGTCTCTTAACATACCCGTCACTCTAAAAGGACTCTTCCCCGTAGCCTTAAGCTCTATACATAGACCATAAAAGCCACCCCTTGGTTCGTATATAGTTAAATCGGGAATACCATTTTCCGAATGAAGCTTTTTTACTTTGTTTGCTAAACCTTGACTTACCCTAATGCCCGAATGGTCTGAGCTGAAAATTACAATAGGATATTGTAACCGCATATACTCACATAATGCAATTTGCTCTCTTTCCTCACTCATTACTGTTTATTTAAAGGCGTATATTTTTGATAGTGTGAATATAAATGATTTCCTAATTTTTTACCTAGTATATGGTCAGATGGATAATGTATTCTAGCCATTAATCTTGATATACCTATATTTTCACCGAGTTTAATAATTTCTCCTTTATATTTTGGATACTTGTCAGCTAAATACAGCGCTATAAATCTTGCTTGTGTAGAATGCCCCGAAGGATAGGCGGGAGACTGTGCGGATTTCAACCATACATAATTTACCATATCTATTTCGTTTGGTCTAGGTCTATTGTAGTGATGCTTAAGTATAATAATAAAAGGAGCAACATTTTTTAAAAGCCCTTTTAGTTTCTTATCATCTTTAATGTTTACATTTAAGCCAACTTTTTTTAACTCTTGCTCAAAATATTTTACTGAATCATCAGCCCGTATAATAAAATTAATGTTTTTGTTTGTAGGCAAATTATTTAGAAATATTATTTCCTTCTTTGTCTGCGATTCGTTTGGATAAGGAATATCCATATATTCGCGAATAGGAAAGCTTTTAAACACTCCTTTATCATTGCCTAACTTACGAGCGTGAGTAGACGTTAAATTATGCTCACTTCCCATTTTCATTACCACAATAATTTATCAGCATACCAACCATTAGTACCTCTTTTAGTCCTATTAGATTGGTGTCTATTTTTGTAAGCTTTTCTTCTTTTGTTGGCATACTCCTTACCTTTAGTTCTCAAAAAGGTAGGATAGTCTCCATAGCCTAATGCGCCTACCGAAGCTACTTTTTTACCATTTTTAAAGACATCTATTTTTTTGCCCTTTACCTTGCTGTGCTTTACGGTAAGACCGTGTTTTTTAGCTTGTCGTTTTGTGTGTGCGGTAATAATGTAAGGCATAATAATTCACAATTTATGGTTTGAATCTTTTAAAGATAGCATAAGCACCAAACAACGCAAGACCCGCCAATGTATATTTTATCAGCGGGTTCTTGGATATTTTCATTCCGTAATTGTAGCTCTTATAATCACCATACGGTAACACTTCCCATTTGTAGCTGTCGCCTTCATTCTGAATGAGCTTCATAATCATAAAGTCACTCTTGTCCTTTGTAGCATTTATGGCATCGCTCAAAGAAGAGTACATTGTACTACTCAACTCATCATAATTGTTTGGATTTATCCAAGCGACTTTTATTGTACCTATTTTATACATCGGGGTCTTCAGAGCTATGGTGGTTAATTATTCTATTACCTTTCACTACATAAGAATAGCGTGCGATAACCGATTGAGAACCGTCCGCATCATCAAAAGTAAATTCATAAATTCCACTAGCTACTTGACAGTCCCTTCCGCATTGCTGAGTAAAGTTTTTCAATATCCTACACTTCATATTTTTTTTATTCAAAAAATCCACGAAATAAGAATAAATCTCTCTTCTTCCTCTTAATAGCGTTGCGTATGTAGCAAGGAGTATAGCTTCTTTACAATAAAAGCTTGACATTTGAGCGGGTGTTGCCCTACCAATACTGTTTACCCAAGCTTGTATAATTTTAGGTGGTGTATTCGTTGTCATCTATTAGATATTACGTTTTGTACTATCAGTACGGTTTTTTCTTCTTTCAGTATAAGTATTACCTACTTTTGGATAAATTTTTGTTCCGCCTTTTGTAGCTGCTGTTGCGTTTCTTCTTCTAACTTTTTTCCATTTACCCGTCCATTTTCCTTTAGAGTCAAATACCTTATAAGAAATCATTGAATATGCCTTAGCTTTTCTTTTTCCCGCGGGTTTCGCTTTTATACGAGAGTCTACTGACATATCACTAGAACCGTATACTGTTGTTCTTTTCTTTTTAGCTCTAGTTGCTACAGTTTTCTTTTTCTTAGTTGCTGCTGCAATTTTCTTAAGTAATGTTGGGCTATCTAAATAGACTCTTTTACCTCTTACTGTCTTAGTAACTCTAAGCCCTAGTTTAATAGCTCTTGCTCTTTGTGAAGCTGTTGAAGCTCTCGCTGTTCTTTTTCTAGGAGCAACAGCCTTCGATACAGTTTTAGTTGCTACAGTTTTCTTTGGGGCTGATTTTTTTCTAGCCACAGTTTTCTTTGTAGTCCTCGCCTTTTTTTTAGCTGCTACTTTTTCAGCCATTGTTTTTCTTACCGCCATTTTTATTTGTTTTTAAATTAATTATTCTATCTATCTTGGTTTTTTCCAAACAGTTTTACTTGCACTTCTACCCACTTTAGCTACTTTACCCTTAGAATCAATTTTTACTTTGATGGACTTTGGGTTAAGTTGATACTTCATAAAGGAGTTCGTAGGAATGGCTATATAAGGACTTGTAACCGATAGTCTTGACCTCATTCTTAACTTTTGTATCGCATCATTACCGTTTTTACCTTCTGCGCTTCCTTTAAACTTATATTGAAAACTTCTTGTTTTTTCAAATATCATATATCTTGCCATCTCTTATAAATTTTATTTAATTGCTTGTTAAGTCTTTTATTATTATCCCGTTTACAACACTAAACGCACCCACAATTAAACCAAGCTTAACCATTGTTTTAGTTGGGGGCAAAAACCCTTCATCGTCTTCGGGGTCTGCATCTTTTCTACCTATGTTATAGTGCATTATAGCTTCAGTCATAAACAAAGCAAATGTCACCACAAAAGTTGTAGTTGCTATATTTTTTTTATTTAGAGCCATTAATCTTATTCTCTAAATCTTTTTTCTGCAATTGCCTAACCTTGTGCATTTCTCTTATATTCCAAAGAGTAGCTAATGCCACAATCGTATAAACTCCTATAAAGATAGGATATAAATTCTTTTTTTCTATCATTTTATATTTTTACCAATCTAAAATACCGCCTAACACTCCGCCAAACAGCCCACCTTTTTCTTTTATTTCTATGTCATCAACGTCTTCAACCCCATCGTCTAAGTCATCAATCCCGCCGCTATCGTCTCCACCAATACCCATATCGTCCAAACCTTCAATACCGCCGCCATCTTCTTTTGATGGTATATCAGATTCTAAATGGTTAATTATTTTATCTCCTATAAGCGTAGACAAGTTTTGTATTTTCAACATAGTGGCTTCACTTGCATTGTTTTTCTTAGCCATTCTCAATTTACGCTCAAAGGTAATAATCATTTTACGAATATCTTCGGGAAGCTCATTCTTAGTAATGCCTTCTTCACGCATAATCTTTTCGTGAACATAAGGATTGTCAACCGTCTCTTCTACTTCAGTAGTTTCTACTTTGTCGTCTCCCACTTCAGAATTTACTTCTTTCAATATTGCTTCAAATTGCTCGTTATTGTCTGCCATAGTTGTTATTTTATAAAATATATTAGTAGTTCAAAAAGTCTAGGTCTCCCGTAAACCATTCTGAGGTTAAGAAAGAACCTTTCTTTTTATTGTATTTTCTACCTTCTGAATCAAACAGTCCACCGCTTTCGTATTTGCTTACATTCTTTGCAAACTGCGCTCTTTCTCTAGTTCTTTTAGAATACTTATCGGGATTATCTAATACTTCTTTAGTAAACTCTTTAACGGTCATTCCCGCTCTTTTAGCTTGCTTAGTAAATGCCCCAACAGTTCCTTTCTTTTCCATTTCAGCTTCTACTCCTTGAATCCAATCATCAGTTTTACCACCTTTTTTAAATTCTCCTTTATCAAGTTTGATTGTAATACCATCTTTCCCCGTAAATAATCTATACATATCATTTACATCTAAAAAAATTCGGTCTTTAGCCACTACTGAATTAGAAGGATATTCTATTACATAATAGCCTTCTTCATCTTTAAAAAACTTATATGTTTTATCTTTATTTCCACCTATTCCTTTATCACTCGCCAAAAGAACTTTTCCATCTGCCATTCCACCGTGAGCCATTCTACCACCATCAGCGTATTCTTCATCATCTCCATAAGGTGAGTCGTTAAATGTCTCCATCATAACGAACTCCTCTTTATCTTGGTCATAATCAAATCCTCGGTCAGAAGCTATTTTAAAAAATTCATTATCGTTTTTCCAACTATCACCATCGTCTTTAAACATATCTTCTAGCTCAGACTTGGTTATGCTACCGCCACTAGCCATTTTTCTTTTACCAAACTTACTTGCAATAATGTTAATATTGTTTTCGGATAAATTGACTATATGATTTAATCTTTTTAATTCTTTTAATTGTTTTTTAACTCCCGTTGATGTTGTTACGGACGTAGATGCAATATGGTGTATGTCTCTTTTTGGGTTTGGCATATCTAAATGACCTTGCTTTTCCAAGTCTTCTAAAACATTCTTAAACATTCTTTGCTTAGGTGATAAAACTTTACCACCGTGAGCCATTTTACCACCTTTAGCTTTTTTCTCTGCCTCTAACTCTCTTCGATGCCTCATATTATCGGCTTCATTTAAAAGCTTTTGCCTTCGTTTTTGTTCCGCTTCAAACTGTTTCAATCTTTTTTGACTTTGTTTTTGCATCACACCTCGATTTCGGTCAACCGAGGTTTTTGCCGCGTTAATTTTTTTCCGCAATTGCGCATCAGTAAGATACATTAATCCACCACTAGCCATTTTACCGCCTAACTTATCGGCTTTTTTCTCTGCTAATTCTTTTGACTTGTGAAAACTAATAGTTTGTGTCGGATAACCGCTTTTTCTAACATAAACGGGATAACCTTTTGATTCTTTTTCTCCAACCCAACTTTCTATCTCTCCACCATCAGCCATTTTATCCATAGTGCCTACTGATTGATACGCTCGCTTACCTTCAGCTTTATTCATAGCCTTGGCTTCGTCTCTTCGGTCTTTATAGTCTTGCTCTTTAGAAGAAGCTTTGCCCGTTCTATTTCCTAGACTATCGTCCATACGGTCATTGTAGCCTTGTTTCATTTTACCACCGTGACCAAAATTGGATACCAAAGACTTTTCTATGTATAAGAACTTACTAGGCGGATACCCTTTATCTTTCATTTTTTTTTGAAGAACCTCAAGAATTATATAATCACTTGGTTTTTCTGAACTCTCTAAACTATAATCCGTCCCTATAGCCGAAACATAAGTTTTTTTTCCGCGCTTTATTTCATCGGGCTTATTTGCTCTTTTTACTATTGTTCCTTTCGCCATAATTTATTTTTTAAATATTATCATTCCAACACCTAGAGCCAATACACCCACAACCAAGTACACGGGTACTCTACTTGCGCTTGTTCTCTTTTCTTCGGCATCATCGAGAACTTGTTGATTCTCGCTTATTTGTTGATTAATTTTTGCTGCTTCTTTTTGCATTTCGGCTGCTTGTTGTTCAAATTGAGCCTTTGCTGCTTCGGTATTATCAACCGTAATAGCTTGATTATAAGGCTTTCCACCTACTGTTATTCCTTGTGATTGATTATGCATATCTAAGGTCATACCTATTGGTTTACCATTTGCGTTATCAAATTGAACGCCCGTCATTTCTGCTGCTATTAAGTCGTACATAATTTTTTCTTTTAATAATTTAAGAAGCTTAACATTCCACTAAAATAATTTGAAGACAACAGTCCGCCTTTTTCAAAAGACAAATACATTCCCGTTGCTTCTTCAAATATTGATTTTAATTGGTCTGAATAAATATCCGTGTATTTTTTTTCGTTAGTCATTTTCATTCCTCTAACTAAAGCAAACTCCAAATCATATAAATCCCTTCCGTTCAAGGTAATTCTTACATAGTTTATTTTTCTATTACCAATTCTAAATGAAACTCCGTTAGGTAATGCCACAAACTTCTTAGCGCCCGCAAACATAACTAGCCTATTCATTCCGCCCATTTGCTGTAGAATAGTATTTGCTATACCAATACTACCACCATCAGCGAAATAAGTCCCGCCTTTTTTGTAATTTCCTTCTTCAATATTTCTTATATCATCTAATACTTCTTTTCGAGCGCCCATCATTCCACGAGTCTGAATAGCATCATCTCTTTCTCCCTTTCTCGATAACTCTTTTAGCAATTCCTTTTCATCTGCTATATCCTCTACTAGTAGTTTTTTAAGTATTTCTAACTCTTCACTTTCAACAGCACCGCCTTTAGCGTATGTTTCTAGTTGTTTTTTAGTGCGAAGCTGTATTTTCGGATTTTGTATTGCACGAACTATAAATTCCATTTGCCTTCTAGTTACTCCATCTCCATAGCCGCCATTTAGTGTTTTTAAACTACGGATAATAGCATCAACCCTTCTTCTTACTTCACGGTCTTTTATCCAACTTGAATCCGTTGGTCTTTCTTTAATGCCTACGTAATCAACACCCCCACCTTTAGCGTAACCTTTTGAAAAGCCACCTTCCATTATGTTTAAATACTCTTTAAACTTCTTTTCAAATTCATCAGAGAACATAGCAGCACCTTTATCTGCAATTCTTTCAGCATCTTCCAAAGTAGGTTCTTTTGGCATTTCGGATTTAATATATTTTGGTATCTTACTTAAATATATTTCCTTAATGTTTTCTCCCCAAAATTTACGTATATTTTTTAACGCAGTTTCAGCAATTTCCTTGTATAGAGGACGTTTACCAAGCTCTTCTATGTCAGAAATAATACCCATATTTAATGCGTTATCATTTGCTGTTTCTACTAAATACATTGTATCATAATCATATTCGGGGTCAATTCTATCTTGAATAGCAAAATACATTGTAGTAAAAATGGAATTGTTGCCATCTTCAAGTTGCAATTCCTCAAAATCAGCGTAAAACTTATCCTTAAGATTATAAATTACCGATGTAGATATGCCTTTTGAATCTAAATAAGTTTTTGCTCTAGATAGTGATTCTTTATCGTTAGAAACAAATCCTTTTATATCATCTAGGTCATTATAAACCCTTGTGCTAGTTTCATCAAACCATCGACCCTTTTTAAGTAGTTCATAAGCCTTTTGAGTATCCCCTTTAACTTCCAAAAAGTATTCGGGGCAATCATCTGATTCTCCTACACCACCACCTTTAGCCATTATACCCATATTGACATTTACCTTTTTCATTGAGCCATTAGGTTCTACCCTAATAACATCTCTGTAAGGGCGAAAATTATTGATATAAACTTCTTTGGCATTCGTTTCATCGGTACTTATGAGATGCAAATGGTCGTAAGTTTGTTTTTTTTCATCGAAACCATCTACGACAAAGTAACGAGGAAAATCTCCGATTGTTTTCATTTTACCACCTTTAACGTATTTACCGCCAAATGCTTTTTTTGTATCAGCTTTGAATTTAGCCCACGTTTTGTCAAAAGAATTTTTATCCATAGACTCGACTGACTGATAGGCTCTTTTGCCTTCAGCTTTGTTCATAGCTTTCGCTTCGTCCCTACGGTCTTTATAGTTTTGTTCTTTTGAAGACTTCTTTCCGTCTCTATTACCGAGACTGTCGTCCATTCTATCGTTATAACCTTGTTTCATCGCCAATATTTATTTTTTATAAAAAGCTTGCATAAGACCAAGAATCATCTACGCTAGATGCAAACCCACCGTCTTCTTTTTTAATCTTGCTTGTCGCTGCTGTTTTTTTATCGCTTCCCTTTTCTACTTTGTTTTCAAACTTGGTTAAGATATCCATAATTTGTTTACGTTGAGTTTTAGGAATTTTCTTGTTCATTAAAGCACCTAGCTTATCAAATAATATATCAAATGCGTCTTCTACTTCAGACAATTCTTTAGCAATGACACTTGGGTTTTTTTGAATTTTAGTCGTTGGCACTTCCGCTATAGCCTTTTTAGCAATAGATGCAAAACCTTCAGTAATTCTTTTAGTTACCGAAATAGTTTTACTTCTTTCAATACCTTCCTTTGTTGCAGCTTTATGCTCTTTTGTTTCTTTATATCTAGCTTCTACAGCTTTTTTAGCACGCTCACATTCTTGTTTTGATTTTAAATCATCAAACTTAAATGTCTTGCCATCAATAACAAGTTCAAACTTTTCAGTAGGTGAAGCATAGGTTCTAGGTCTTTTCTTTGGGGCTTTTTTAGGCGCAGCTTTCGGCTTTGTCTTCGGCTTTGGCTTGTCTACAATTTCTTTTTCTACCTTTTCAGCCTCTTTCTCAACGTCTTTAGCGACTTCCTTAACTTCCTTTTCTACTTTTGCACCTCTAGATTCGAGTTCCGATTCTAGTCTAGACAATTTTTTTTCCGCAGCTTGTTTAATTCTGCCCGAATTTTTTTCTACAGCAAACTTTGCTGAATTAATTTTCTTTTTTAACTCTTCTACTGAAAGTTCGTTTATTGGTTTAGTTGCCATATCTCTAATTATTACTTACTTGTTCTACAAATTTATACATTAATTTCTTTAATTCCTTAAGGTCATTATATCTTGCGGTTTCATAACCATCTATATTCATCACTACTTCGTCTACAAAATCTTCTATTGCCCCGCTTTCATATACATTAAAATCCTCGTTGTCCTCTTGACCTATTAATATCGCATTGCTCAATGAGTCTTCATACGCACTTAGTGGTACTTGGGCTTTTTCAAACAAAACTTTTACTTCGGGTTCAGCAGACATAAACTCAATGGAATTTTTAAATTCGTCAATATCTATAACGGTTATTACTCCACCGTTAGCATAGCTTCCAACCAATTTTAAACATTTTTTCATTAGCTTATAACGAAGCTTTTGTATTTCTTTATCGTTCATATAAACATCTGCATAACTCTCAATTTTAAGATTTATACTATCTACGTCATATTGAAGCTTACTTGCTTGGTGTTTGAGCTTTATAATTTCTTTTTCTTTATCAGAAATTTCTTTTATTAAAGAACAAAGGCTGCTATATCTATCTAATTTATCCATAATGTTATAGTTCTTCTAATAGGTCTCTTAATGTTTCTAGCTCGCCTTGCAGCTCGTCAACTAATGATTGGTCGTCATTGTCTTCTATGGCATCTTGTAATAGCTCATCTAAAAACTCTATTCTCTCTTCTAACTCTTCTTTTAATTCTTCGTCAGAATCTACGTCTTCACCACCCCCTTCTATTTGAGCTTCTTCTTCCTCTATCTCTTCCGCTTCTTCTTGAGCAACCTCTTCAGTTTGGGATAACATAAAGTCGTATGTATCTGAATCTATTCCTCTTAATTCAGTCTTAAATTCTTCCAAGTTGTTTACACCGAGTATTGTATCATTAAATGTTTTTTTAGCGGCTATCATACCCACAATAGTTTCTGCATTGTATAAAATGACCGCATCGCCCGTGCTACTTACTTTAATGGTAGGTACTACATTATAATATTTTTTGAAATAATTATAAGCTCTTAAACTTATTTCGTAGGTATTACCTTCTGAATCAGCCACATACAAATCACGGTCTAAGTTCTCTTTTTTCACATCGCGGTTAAAAGTCGTATCGTCTTCACTATCATTACGATATTCAAAATATGGCTTAGTGGCAACCACCCTACATACTTTAGCTTTGTCTAGATTACCCGATGCAATCTGAAATCTTTTTCCTATTTCTACGTTTTTAGTATAATCTTTTGCTTTATAATCAGAAAACTCTTTTATATGAGTTCCTATCTCTATAAATGCCCTAGATTTCCTTAAGCCTTTAGGAGTAAAAAATGTCATCTTCTTAACAACAACTGTACTTCCTTTTCTTTTGTATAATCTTTCTGCGCGTTCATAAACATAATCTGAGTAAAGAAGACCATAAAGTATATTATACCTTGTTAAAATTTGAGTATCATAATCGTTTTTAAATAAATAATCACCCTTGCTTTCCCAATCTAATTTTATTTCTCTTGCAAGCGTATAATATGCAGTCCTATCGTCACCTTCATTTGAGAATGGAACAAGCATATTTGAAAAGTCCGTATTGTACTCTATGTATTCTAGTGAGGTGTATTTTTCCGCAGTTAATTCACTTGACGGAATGGGTTTAATATCAGAAAACACTTTTCCTCTTATGAATGACTTTAATGCCATCAATTCATCTTTATTTGCCCCTATAAAGTCTACAGTAACTCGGTCAGATGTTTTTTCGCCAAAACCATAGTTAAGAACCTCAACTAAACTTTTTGAGGTGTCAGAAAATGTTTTAGGTGTGGAAATAACAATTTTACAGAGCGATTCGTAAAGCTCTAGCTTAAAAAAGTTTCCGCTATCATTTTGAAACGACAACAAGTTAAAATCCCAACCACCATACGCAAGCATTGTTGAAAAGCTACCTATCGCTTGTGTACCAATATAACCATCATTGTTAGTATTTGTTATTCTAAATCCAAACAGCTCGCCTTGTGTTTCAGTCACTTCCCCTTCATCTATAGTGGTGACGGGTGGCATAACTGTAGGCTCTTCAATTGGCTCTTCAATTGGCTCTTCAGCGGCGGGCGGCACAGCTTCAACTGTGGGTGGAATTATAGGGCTTGCGCCTTTTTTCCGTGCTTTTTTCTCCGCTATCCTTTCCGCTATACTCTTTTTAACTTTAGGAATGGCGGCAACTACAACTTCCTCGTCAGCGGCGATACCCGTCAAGCCTATACCTTTTAATTTAGCCAACCTACGGAATGATTCACCCGCTGTATAGGTTTTAAAATCTCTAACCAAAGCGTTATAATAATCTTTAAAATACTGAGGTGTATCAACTTTTGAAACTTGATTAAACATAGTGTTTAAAGACTCGTACATATCAAAAGCAACCGAGTCAATTGACTTTAATTGTTTTTCCGTAATGCCTAGCGCACCTAATATATTTAAAGTATCCATATTAACTTACTTTGTTTCTTAATCTTATGAGCGGTAAAGAGCCTTTCATTGACTCTATTAAGCTTTCAGTAGTTCCGTCATTCGTCTCCGTTCTCGCAGCTAATGCTTTTACCCAACCTTCTCTTATTTCGTTTTTAAACCAATTGTCTTTATTCTCTAACTTTCTTGCAACTGTAGCTCGCTTATCATTTGCTATTGAGATTACCGTGTCGGCATCGTCTATAGTATAATTTTCTTCACTATTTTTAAAATAAGACTGATAGGTATTCATTACATTTATGTTCTCAATGCTATCAACATATCTTTTACGTATACTACGGAGATATCTCATCAAGTCTTCATTTTCAGTAACATCAAAATAGGCTAACCAAATTAGTTGTTCCTTTTTCAGTCTACCTTCTCGAAATTCTTTTTGACCCTTTTCATCTAATCTTCTCCAAACATATTCCACATTTTCAGCGCTCCTTAAATTTCTTCCTACCACATTAGCTATTTTCTCAATTTCGCTCATTTGAGTATCAAGCGTTAAGTCATTTTCTAAAACTGCAAAAGGTTGACGTTTTGGATTTTCTTTTATCCAATCCAAGTAGGCATCATCTATTTCTTTCTGAGTAGGCTTGTATTTTGCTTTATCGTAAGATGATTTTGGGTCTTTTTTCCATTCTTCGATACTCTTTTTATACCCCTTCTTTTGTTCAGCTACATAATCAACGCTAATTAGCTTTGCCTTCTCCCTTCTTAAACCTACAGCCACCTCATCTTGCTTTAAAGACGTTTCAATAGCGCTCCTTAAGTTTCTATAAATCTTAGATAAGTTCGGTAGACCTTGTGCAAGCTCAGTAGATATTTCTTCGTATTTGCGTTTTACTAGCTCTAATCTGCCAATTTCTTTATCTATTGCGTATACCTCTTCCGTAAGTTCATTTTCAATATCGTTATACTCAATTTCCGTAAGCTTATCGGGGTCAGATTCCAATTGAATAAGCATTTCTTTGGTGTCAATAACAAATTGAGTCGTATTCATTTCATATACACCTAGCTCTAACATTTGCTTAATTTGATTAACTTTTTTGTTAATTTTTGAATAAACGAATGAGTCTATGGTATTCATAGCAAGAACATACACTACCCGAACAACGTCATAAGGATTTTTTTGTCTCCATATTCTACCTTCTAACTGCATTGCCACTTCGGGAGAAAACTCGGCTTCGGCTATATACATTGTATGTGAATTTCCTTGTAAGTCTATACCTTCTTTAATAGCCTTAGACCCTATCAATACTTTTATTTCACCGCTATTGAAGCCATTCTTTATTGACGTTCTACCTCTTCTAATAGCAACGTCTTCGCCCTTGCCTACTGATGTGTCTTTAATAGATGTTCCACCTTCTACTTTAGCTATTTCTATATAATCTCCGCTCGCTGATTTTTCATTACTTACGCCTTCAACATTATCGGCAATATATTCAGCTAACAAATCAAACCCATTATAAGACTTTCCATTATAGCTAAATTTATGTGTGTCAAAATAAACTACTTGACCACCTATTTTATCTATTTCTCCATTTGCTAGTTGTTGCTTTTGATAATCAATGGTTTGTTGAATAGACTTTACAATAAACATTAATTTAGGGCTTTCTTCTACGAATACTTGAGAAGGATTAGGCTCTAAATCGGGTAAAAATGGTGAAGAGTAGTTTTTACCACCTAGATTTACAAAGTATGGACTAATTACCAAAGACTGTTGAGCTTGTTGAACCCCGATAGCTTTACCCGCAAGTTTTTGAACTGCGGTCATTTGAGTTGAATCTATAGACACAGCTTCCGCTTCATCTTCTTCGGGTGTTTCCACACTTTCTTTAAGTATTTTCTTTGTTATCTCATTTGCGCCCTCTAATATTCTTGGGTGTTGAGCATATTTTCCTCTAGCATACATATCCATCAATTGCCCCACAATAAAGTCTGCAATATCCTTGTCGTTTAATGCCTCTTCATACTTAGCCGCAATAATTTTTTCAACTTCCTCATCTATTTCTTCTTGTGAAACCCCCGTCTCTCTATTTTCGTTAATTGGAAAAACCTCTTTTATTGGTCTTTGGTCATTGTCGTCTTGTAAATAAGACTCCATTATATCTTGAAACTTACGTTGATTTTCACTTAGCTCAACCCTAGAATTTACAAGCTCTAATTCCTCAAACACATCTCCCATAGTGGTAGTGGTTGCCACTTCGTCTTCAGTAGATTTTTTCAATTTGTTAGCGGGTATAATAGCTTTTTTAGGTCTACTCGCTTCAATTCGTTCATCGGTTATTTTTACGTTAGCTACGTTAGTAATTAAGTTAGATAAAGCCTTATCATTATAATAACCATTAATATCTATAAACAAACCGTAACCGCCATCGTGCCTTAAATCATATTTATAGATTTCATCTACATAATTGTTAAAGAAATTCCAAGCATCTTTTATACCGTTATCTTGAAGCATATCGTAATTAGCCATACCTAATACGGAAACCACTTGAAATGGAGTGTCCGTAAATGGCGTAGCAGAAAGCAATAATACATTGTTCAAGTCTTTGCTTTTGTATTGTATGTCAAAGCATAATGCAGATGCAGATAGTCTAGAACCCGACTTATCGGGTTTGTTTGAAAAAGAATCATATTTTATAGCATACCTATTCCTAGCCGCTTGAGAAAATTTTTCAAGAGCATAATATTCTTGATTTTCTCTATTTGCCCTTGTTTGGTTTGTGTTTCTTCTAACTGTTTTTTGCCCCGAATGCTCAAAGCCCATACCCCCCGCTCTTTTTACTTGATTGTTAAAATTATGAATTTCATCTACTACCAAAGAGTCTATGTTCAACTTAGTAATGCTAATAGGGTGCTTTTTTAAAACTTTAAACGCGGGATTTATTTGGACGTTAGATGTAAGTCCCGATATGTCTTTCCATTCTTCATAATCTAATGATTCAACAGTTTTCATCGGCTCTCCTAATCCTTCTTTAAACATTAACGCCCTTAAAACAGCTTGTTTGCTTGGTCTTAATTTGTGTTCTGCGGCACTATGTTTAGCAATAATTAAGCTATTTGGTCGTAAAGTTCTTTCGGTGTACGCGCCTAAATCGTCAACTAGTACAGTTCCAACGAATTGAATATGTTTTTTTAGAGTTGTAGACAGCCTTTTTCCAAGTTTTTCCGCAGTCTCCTTAATTACATCATTAGCTCTTTTTGTGACTTTAGCAATTTGAGCGGCTTCTGCTGATGAAGGAGATAGTGGGTCATCAGCGGCATCTTCTGCTCTCTCTATTTTTCTTTCTTGCTCTCTAACAATTTCTTGAAATTCACCATTAGCCTCATTGTATATATTTTGTAATTGGTCAATGTAACCTCTCACCACATCTAGACTAGCCCATTCCTTTACATAATTTGTAAGTTCGTCTTTTATTCTATCGTATGCCTCTTCCCAACTAGAACCGCTAATATAAATAGGGTCATTAGGGAAAGTAACATATCCCCTTTTAAGCGTAGCGAGGATATTTTTAAATTGCCTATCAAATCTCACAAAGCTTTCTATAATCTCCAATTCTAAATCAGTAAATGATTTAATTCTTTCATTTTCGGGTAAATTCTTTAATATAGTTCGCCTAACGCCATCTACTGTCTTTTTAGTTGTTTTAAAGAATATATCTTTAGTTAAACTTCCCAAAAGCACAATGTTTACATTAGGCAGCAATCCATAAGCTTCTTGATTACCTACAATTTCATCTTGAAACTTATCATAAACAGAGTTGGGTACTAAAAATAAGCAACGACTTGTTTCTCCCGTATTCATCATACTAGAGATTGCTGTAATTGACGAGGTTGTCTTACCGAATCCAACTTCGTGCAAAAATAGTCCCGAATTTTTTCTAGATAAAACGTGTCGTATACCTTCTTTCTGAGCTTCCATTAAATTAAACTCATTAGACTCAGACCTCTTACCAAACTTATAACTGTGAGACGGAAACATCGGCACTTTGTTCAAGTCGGGTTTTGCATAATTGTTAAATTCTACATTCCACCTCAAATCTATATCAGCTCTATTTTCTGCACTTATTCCCTTGCGTAAAAATTCATTAAAAAGCCTTCGCCCCTCTCTTCTCGCGCCCCAACATCGTAGCTTATATAGGAGTAAAATAATTTTTTTAATTTGTTCTGCCTCTGAAGGAGTAATTGTATCTAAATCGGCGATAAGCTTTAATTCTTTCAATACAAGCCTTGTGCCTTCGCTAGCATACGGAATACTAGAAAGCAGCTTACCCGTCCAATTGTCTAAATTAAACCCTACAACCTTATTGTCGGCATCTTTCCACATAGACAATACGTAGGCGTAAATATATTCATCTATAAGAGAAGGAAATATATAAGCATCTTTTATTTCTTTTACGGTGTAAACCCCTAATATTAAATCCTCTTTTGTTTGCAGCCAATTATAAAACAGTTCATAATGACCATACTTATAGTTTGCGCTATTTTGACCGTCCCATCTTAATTGAAGGTTGTTTGCATCACCCTCTGCTGTACCGAGAAGATTAGTATAAAGCATTGTTGGGCTATTTTGAGCCACGCCGCCCGTTGCTTGTCCTTTGAAAAAGATAGGGTTGTTTATATCAATATTTAACTCTAATGCCTTAACCTCTAAAGGATTTTTTACATTTGGAACTATAGATGGTACAAATCTAGACGTTATTGCTATATCTATCGACTCAGCAGCTTTATTAAAAAGAGAATCTCCTTCTCCGTCTCCAAAAAATATCTGCAAACCTTTTTTATAATTGATAGAGTTTTCTGAAGTTTCGTTTATGTGATTTTTCTTCTCGTATATATTGCCCGACAAGAAATCCATTTTTGTTTGGTATTTAATATCTGCGGTAATGTTCGCTTCATCTAGTCTCATTTTAGATATATAAACATCGCCCGACTCTAGTAGTGTGTTTATAATTGGTGCTTCAAACAAATGATAATCAACTCCTAGTATTTTCAAACAAAGAAGCCTCATACCCTCTATATTACCCTTTGATATAAAAAAGCTTAATAATTCCTCATTAGTAATTGTTGCGTTATAATTCCAATATGCTTCTTGGACTTTAAGAACATAATCTCCTTCATTCCATTCATCGGACGGTATTGCCTTCCTTAGTTTAGATTTTTTTGCAGTATCAGACAGCTTCTTAAATGAAATTGGGTCATAGTATTCTACAGCATCTATAATTTCAGTATATGAATTTATGTACTCGTCTACCAAAGCCATCATATACTCATATTTATCAACATCATTTTTATTGGATAGGGCAACGCCTACTTGTTGATTATAAGTTTCCGATACGGTAGGGTAATCCGCTATAAACTCTTCGGGAAGCTCTAATGGAGAATTTCTGACCGTATTTAGCTTGTCATACTTTTGCTTAAATGTAAGACCTTCATCAAAAAATTCTACATATTCAATAGCTGTAAATGCTGTAACTTGGTCTAATTCTTGCTCGTATACTATTGCAAAGGTTGGTATCTCATTAGTTTGTTCCTCTATTTCAATATCATAACCCCTACCCGCTCTAGGTATTTTTATTTCTTTTTTTGAAGTGTTTGTATAGGTTTTACCTTTTATAATAACTCTCTTTAATTCTTTGTCGTAAAACAAAGATACTTTATCATTGTCGGTTGCTTTTAAAAATAACAACGATTGATATAGGTCAACTGAAGGCACTATAACGGTTTGCTGCTCGTCTATGCTAAAAATCATTTTGTACGACAAACTCTTAACCCCAATAATTTTTTTATTTGTAAATGTACGGGACACATCAGTAACCGTCCTTAATCTATCTAGCATTATGTCAATGCTAATATCTACAATTGAAAATTCAGATTTGTCTTGTATTGATAAAGCATATTCCTCTAAGGGTATTGTGTTGTCAATAAAAGTTTTAAAGTCATCTTTAGCCACTTGTGGCTCTCCGTCTTCAAAATAAACTATATTAGAATTTAAGTCTACTGAGCTACTGTCTGCATCTTCTAAATTAGGATTTGCAACTTGTGTGTATGAGTAAGGCGAAATTTGAACAGCTATATCCATTTCTAGACCTTGCGGAGCTAAATACCACCTTAAAACATCTGCCTTTTTATCATCAGATTTAAAATCAGAATATTGGTCTGCGTAATAAGATTTGTTATTGTCAAAAGAAGCAAATGAGGTGTAATTGGATAGATTTATGAGGTCAACATCTTTAGTAGTTACGTCCATAAAAGCTTGCTGCAAAGGCAAAGAATCAAAGTTATAATCATTCAGCTTATCCTCGTCTTCATAACCCGTGTTAGACAATCCAATGTCACTCAATTTTTCTTTTAAGTCAAATACCGCCTTATTAAGACAATGGGCTATATAAAGACAGCCTTTCTTCTTGTCTTCTTCGGTGGGAAGAGCTTCTAACCAACTATGACTAGGCATAGCCCAAGTGCTGTCACCGCCACCGCTAGTGCCAACTAATTCATAGCTCCATTCGGACATATCTTTTTGTGTCTCTAACCAAAAATAAAGTGCGCTCGCACAAACAGCACTACCAAAATTTGTATTTTGAACCCACGCGGTAATCTCTTCCTCTAGGTCTCGATTGGTCATATCTTTAGCCGAGCCAATAGTCCAATTATTTTTTTCATACCACTCAAATAGAGCCAACCTTTCTGAAAGAATCTCAATGTATTTTATAGAATATTTAGACAACATAATACTTCTCTATTTATATATTTTCTTCTACCGCCATAAAGCTTCTAATAACATCAAAATTGTTTGAATACATTTGAGTAATTATTAAATTCAATAGCGTATTTTTGTTTGTGTTCCCCGACTTTACCGTAGAGGCTATTTTAGGAAACCTATCCTTATCAATTACCTTTAAGCCATTAGCTATTTTTATAACTAATTCTTTTCTAGATTCTAAATCGCTTGACTGATATTTGAGAGGCAACATACTATCTTCCTATTTTAATTGAACCGTCAGAATAAAGATAAAGAGTTTTTCCTTTATCTAACGTGGCTAAAACAACTTTATCTCTCTCTATAGATTCGGATTGAACTATTGGAGTTTCCGTGTCACCCATACTTTCGCCTATAAGCACCTTATCTACGTCAAAGGTGTCGGTGTTAAACATTGGGGTAATTATATGACTAGTTTCGGCATTGTTTACCTTAAAATTTGGCTCGATAAAACTCATTTTATTTACTTTTAAAAATTAAACAACCATACTCATCGAATTTTGCGCTGTTAAATATCTGCGCTACAAGATGAGCCTTATTTGTAAAGCTTGCATTCTCAGTTAAAGCTTTAAACATTCTAGGGTGTGTAAACACACAAAGATAGCCCCCTTTTGTCAAAAAAGCTAGACTCCGCATAGAATAATATTCAAGAGGCATCTTAGTATTCAAGTCAGTACCGTCTACGCCCCTATAATATCTAAGGTTTGTTGGCTGTGTGAAAATAATGTCATATTTACGGGTATTCCCATTATCCCCATTGATAAAAAAGTGACTTATGTCCGATATGTCAGACTTGTAAGTGTTATTTACCCTCGCGCTTTGATTCAAATAATCTGAAATAGTTTTACACACATAATCATTGTTAAGCGCTGTAATCATTACGTTGTCTGAAGGACAATCAGCTAAAACCTTTCCCGTTCCCGCGTTAGTATGCAGAATGCTTACGGGATTAACCTCTAAAGTTATAGGATTTAAAGCGTTAAATTTTTTGCTTAACTCATTCCAAGTTTTGTCAATTAGACTTTTAGGTAAGTTGTAGTCATCACAAGCATTATATTTTCTAAGATATAATTTATCACTTTCGGTGGCATAATACTCATCGGTAGTAGACATTACATCTAAAAAACTTACGATTTTTTTGTTTAATGAATTGTGCATTTTATTTCGGTTTTTTATTGACTGCAATTAGCTTTATGTTATCCCCATTTATATACTGCATAACATCATTGTCGGGTGGTGGAATATTATCGGTCACAAATATTATATCTTTACCGTGAATGAAATGAGGGTTTTGCCTTGTGTTTTCGTCCATATCACTAAAGAAAATCAGCATAACCTTAGCATTAGGGTTTTTTTCTTTTTTCTCTCTTACCAACTTGTCAAAGTATTGGAATACACCCGCAAAGTCAGTATTTCCGCCGCCAACAACATCTAATGACTTAGCTTCTCCTTCTTCTAGGTCGTGGACGTTAAAGTCTTCTAACAAGACACGTTTTTTTATTGGTTCGGGGTCGTCTAAAGGCGCTGAAGTCGTTTGCCACACCTCTCCTTTATATTTAGATGCTATAGTGGGTAAATACGAAGCGAATAACTTTATTAATGGTACACCATTTTCGTCCGTATTAAAATTCATAGAACCCGATGTATCAATAAATACATACAACGCATTATCTTCTCTTATCAATCTATCTTTAGCTTTAGATATTCTGCCCTTAATCATTTCTTCCCAATCTAAGCCCTTTCTACCTTTTACGCTACTAAAGTACCCCCCTACGCTAGACTCAATTTCTTCTAGCCATTCGGGAAATTCCAACTCTTGCATACGCACTCTTTGCCATTCATTACCACCCTCGCCTCTATCAGCCATCTCTCTAACCCGTTGAGGAATTTGATTGACTATTTCGGGAAAATCTTCAGTAGCGTCCATAATAGAGGTTACAGCGGAATCAACTATTTTTTCTGCATCTTTTATTTGCTCTTCAGTCAAAGGAACATTTCTTGATGTTATGCCACACGGGGGTACATAATTGGTATAGTCGGTGCTTGTGCGAGACTCAATATTGTCTCTCGCCGCTTCTATCATTCGGTCAAATATTGGCTTAAGGTTTTTACCCATATCGCCCATTATTCTATCGTACTCTTCTTTTTTATCCTCGTATTCCATTACAGTAATGATTCAAGTTCTTCAATATAGTTTTCTATTTCTGATATTTCGCTAGGCTCTAATACGTTTGTCTTCAAAGCTGCATTTTGCAAAGAAACTATTTTCTTTTTTATTGTTATTTCAAGCTTTTTATTTTTCAGTCTTTCAAGTTTTTCTTTTTGCCTTGGTGTCATTTCAGCGCCGCCTTCTTTTTTTCCTTTAGCCTCGCTGTCATCACCTTCTTCTCCCTCTCCTTCGCCTTCTTCACCTTCTCCTTCTTCTCCTTTACCCTCTTCTCCCTCTGCTTCGCCTTCTTCACCTTCTTCACCCTCTCCTTCGCCTTCGCCTTCACTCTCACCTTCGCCTTCTCCTTCTTCATCTATTTCACCCGTACCTTTTGACATTTCCTCGTCCAAATTCTCATCTGAAGATGAAGGCTTAGAATCACCGCCTTCTGAAGATTTCTTGGACTTAGAAGGTTTACTATCGTCTTCACTTACCTCGCCTTCGTTTTCAGAATCACTTGGGTTGTCAGTTACACCCGCGTTTTTTAAGTCTTCAATTACTTGGTCAATATCGTCTATTTCTCGTTGAGCTTCTTCTATTTGCTTATCAATATCGCTTCCATCTTCTGAACCTTCTTCACCGTCTTCACCGTCTTCACCGTCTTCACCGTCATCATCGGGTTCATCATTAGAATTAGGGCTTCCGCCTTGCGATGGTGGTGGCTCTTCATCGGGGTCTCTGAAGGGTTGTTCATTTGGCTCTTCTTGTGGCTCATCATCATCTTCATCGGGTGGCGGGGGTGGTGGTGCGCCGCCGCTCCCTTGTGGTGGAGTAATAATAGTCAGCTCTTCTGCTGTAAATTCTCCTAGTATTTTTTCTTGTTTACTCATAACTTAAAGTGTGTGTTACCACAAATATATGTAAAATATAATTAATATCTTTAAAAATATTAATTAATATTAATCCATTCCCGAATACCCCATATCCTCAAGCGTATCTTTGACCGCCGAGCTGCCCATTTCAAAGTGTTCTTTGACTTCTTCAATATTCATTTTTCTAACTACCGCTTTCCCGTCTACAATATCCGTAACCATACCGTAGTCGCTGCTTTTGTTTATCATAACAACGTCTCCAATTTCGGGCATATTGTATACTTTAATTGGTTTGGGTTTTTTAGGCTTAGGGTCTTCATCGTTTAGGTGGTAATACTTATGAATTTGCTCATAAGAATAAGTACCGTATTTTTTAGGATATAAACCATACTCTTCTAATGTTTCTTCGGGAACAAGCATAGTAAATTTCTTAGCTCTAAAATAATACACACCGTCAAACAAGTCTCTTAAATAATCCCTATCAATGTGATGATTGATTCTTATATCCATACATTGATTTGCACAAGTCGTATGACCTTTAGTATTCACCGCGTAGTCTTTGTTCAATAAATGACCCATTTCGTGCTGCATTGCCGCCTTGATTACGGGTGGATATCTTAAATGATAATGCGCGTATGTAGGGCAAATAATTTCTAATCGTCTTTTTGTAGTATTATATCTAGAAGCGTAGGTCTCTATATTTTTATCATAAACCAAATAAAAATCTTCGGGAATTGATATAATATTTCGGATTTCCGCAAACATATCAGTTATTTGAACACTATCTAGAGTGGGTAGCGCTTGAACTATTTTAGAGTGGTTACTAATGCCTTGGCGCGAAGCTTCGGGAGCGGTTATTACTAGCTCCTTATAATTAGGTACGTATTTTTCTATTTCACCTAAAAACCATTCAAAAAAACTATCGCTATCTTGATATACCATTTTATGTATTCAGTTTAATTATGTCTCCTAGTGCGGAATAATAGTTATAGAATTTTTCTGAAGATTCATTCTTGCCCGCTTTTTTAAGGCTAATGGATTGTGCTTTAAATCTATCCGCAATACCTTGTAGCTCATCTCCGTAAATATCCAATAAAAAGTCTAGCGCACCATCGTTATCGGTCAATATATCTTTGGTGGGTTGAAGACCTAAATTATCAACTAATGAGGGTATTGCCGAAACTATACCATCTTGCATTTGGAATACTAATAATTCCCCGCTTGCACTATTTATGTACTGTGAAGAGTCAGCGCCAAATAATGAGAATGGGCTAACAGCCGCTTTTTGCTCGTCACTTAATCCCTTCATTTCCTTTTTTGTTTCTCCGTAGAATGCTATTTCAGTAGAGTCTTTGTCACATTGCATAGTAAAAGTAGGATTAACCTCTGCAACTTCTTTAAAAAATGCTTGTAGTCGATTAGTTACTTGCACGATGTTGTCAGTAGCAAAGTTTTTGTCAGCAGCTAATTGGGTATAATATACATTTACCAATTTTGGTATTAGCAATTTAGCTATAGGAATTGGCTTTACTATACTTTGATTGCTAAATATAGCAGCCCTTAAATAATCAATTACAATATCCGTCCAAGCATACAGCCTATTTAATTTATCCATTTCACTTGTTACTTCCGTAGGATATCTTTCTCGAATAGAGTCAGCAATATCTTCAGCGGCATCTTCAACACCTAGCTCTTCTACTTTTTTATTTATAATGCCTAGTGTCCCCTTTATTTCCTCGTCAATAGTCTTCTCGGAAATTCCTATCTCAGTTCCCGTCATCAATAAATCGGGTTCTAAACATTTATATAATTGTGCAGCTAAATTAAAATCGGGGTGTCTTACGTAAAAGTTGTTGACTAATATTTGCCAAAATGCAGTAAACATTTTTTCATTGTTCCAACTTAATCCTTCTTTTTCAGCTTTATCTTTTGCATCAATTGCATTAGACCTAAAGAAATTTCCTTGTAAGTCTATGTCATTAAGCATTTTAGGAAAGAAATTATATTGCCATTGTAGATTGATTTCAGTCAGTCTTTGATAAATATTAGGCTTCGGAATTAGTGAACCCGAATCTATTTTTGCTGAGACCATTTTTGCTTTGACATTAATTAGACATTGCTCCATATCAGTTTGCGCTTTGGTTTGGCTACTAGGTCTCCAAATCATTACCTCTTCTGCAATTAGTTGAACAAATCTTCTAAATAAAGCCTCTTCTATGTTTTTAGTTTTGTTAGCAATAGCCATCACCCTCGTATCTAAAACGCTTTCATCTGCATCAATTAAAGCATTTAAGTCACGAACCATATTCTTATATCCACCTTCTTGAAAAGATTTTCCAAGCGGAACACCCAAGCCCTTTCCATCGTTAAGGTCAATCATTCTAAAGTTTTTAAGTGTTCTCTCTCTTACAATGTGTAAAAGGGGAGCAAACTTATCTTTGTCATACTCTTCCACCTTGTCAATTTCATCTAATATGAGCCAATAATTACCGTAACCTAATACAGTACGAACATAGGCTAACATATCTCCAAGGTCGTCCCTACGATAAGAGGCATCATTTGCAATAACCTTAGTAGCATCTTTTACAAACTCAAATGGCTTTGAA
>MDTC01065407.1_pt1 | contig 24756 bp, 28 predicted proteins | sample 811181 | NCBI WGS metagenome assembly MDTC01 (sample SAMN05326644, study PRJNA326480) | marine metagenome | isolation source: seawater | place: Pacific Ocean: North | collected 2011
GTTCCTTTATCCGTTCCTTTATCCGTTCCTTTATCCGTTCCTTTATCCGTTCCTTTATCCTCTCCTCTAATATCATCTTTAATGGGGAGCGATTTATCACGGATGATAATCATATGGATTAATTTTTCTTTATCCTTTTTAAGGAGTAATCGAATTTCTTTTTTAGGAATATTTACTAAGTGAGCTCTTTGAGCTAAATAAAAATCTTTTAAGATAGATAATTCATTAAATAGTTGAATATAATGAACACTTAATAAATTTTTAGAAGGACCTTGAATACAGTATTGGTTCCTATAAGATAACATTTTTCCTCTTTGTTTGAGTAAGTCTGAATCTGTAAATCCCTCTGTTACTGTGAATATATTATTTAAACATATAACCAGAAAAGTTAGTATACATAAAAAAACAAACAGGTGCATAACTACTATAAAATACTAATATATTTTCTTATTCATGGAATCAAATATGGACTTATTAATTGATATGATGCCCGAAGAAAATTTAGTCTTTGAGACTATTATTGAACGTGGAAAAACAAATGACTATTACCAAGGTATGGCCGAACATACTTTGAAACAACTAGATACACCTGAACACTATTTTCATTTTTTACATACAATTATGAAAGATTACCATACATTATCAAATGATCAAAAACAAATGATTATTAATTTCTTAGATGTAAAACCTGTTATCAAAACAGTTATCAAAGAAAAAATTGTTTATAAAGAAAAAAAACAAAAGAAAGGAAACTTAAATATGTATGATGATTATTAATTATCTTCTTCATCTGAAATTAGTAAGAAGTCATTGACTGGAACTTCTTTAAATTTCTTTTTTCTCTTTTTTGATTGTAGAATTCTTTCTTGTAGGATCTTAACATTGTCGTCTGTTTTATAAAATAATAAGTCTTTATAAAAACGAATAATATGCTCAATACTCTCTAACCACCATTGTTTATCTCTTTGAACAAGAGTTGTTTCATATCTTGTTATTTTCCACCATTTTGTTTCATGAAGATTTTCAGTTGATTGAGATTGGATCCATTCATGAAGTTGGTTGTTTGTTTGATTAAATTTACAATATTTATAAGATAACTTTTCATCGTGTTTATAAGTTAGTGTGACTCCTTTGGGATAGTTCAGTTCAGTTCTTCCTTCAATGATTGTATCATCGTTGATAAATACATCTTTAACATACTCTTCATAACTATCATATTCTTCAAGCTTGACCTGGAAGAAATCACATTCATCTAAATCACAAACCTCTAATTGACCTAATACTTGCATTAAATAATGACCTGGAACGGTTTTTGTAAACTTTCGTTTGGGCGGACACTTAATTTCAACCATTCGTCCAATATATTCGAGATTTCCTGTATCGTCACAGATACCATCCGGAGAAGCTCCAAATGCTTTGAATGTTGAATGAGGGATAAGACCAAAATCTAATACGTTTACATTATACAATTCTTCATAAAATTGGATTGCGACATCTTCGTATTTCACTCCCCATTCAGTAATTGGATTGGGTTCAAATGGTTTCGGAATAATTTTCCCTAATAATAGTTCATCTCTCGTAGTAAAATGACATTTATCCAGTGCCGATGCCAATGAACTTGCTGTTAACATTTCTTTTCTCATTTCATACCATTCCGGGGTTCTTTGTTCAGGAAGTATGAGTTGTTTGAGACTTTCAAGGGTCTGTCTCCGACGTTTATATAATTCTCTAAGTCTGTTTTTTTCGTGAATATAGTTCACCACTGTTTTCTGTAACACATATAATTGTGACTTCCCATAATTTGTGTGAGGGACAATTTTATATATATCCACTAATTCTGAAATGATATCTTGACTATGAACAACTGTTGAATTATCAATATATTCTTTGATATCTCTTATTTTGATATCCATAGTCTGTCTACTGTATATTAGTAGTATATCTATAAATACTAATTTTCAAAATTGAAAAAAAATATTAGTATAAGTCAACAAAAAAAGAAGGATATACTTTGATAATGAGTGAACCACTCATGTGTGTGATGTGTAAAAAAGAAATTGAAGGGAACCCATGGATTTCTGTTCAGTGCGATCAAGATTGTATTGTTCACGGGTGTTCCTATATATGTTCAAAAACAATGGATCAAGTCGTTGGAGACAAATTCTGGGATAAAGTAATTAATAAAGATGATTTCTTTCAGTTATATCCAAAATTACACAAACAAACGGAAACTATAGATATCACCCATAATTTTCAGAAAGATGAAATATTACGAGAAATTCAAGAAGAAGAAGAATGGATGCGACAAATGGAAATGGAAGATGAGGAAACATCTTCTGATTCAGATGATTGGGAAAATTATGGATAATAAAATAAAAATACAATATAAATGGAAATTGTATCTGGTGATGATTGTTATCATTCACTTGATTTGGAAGGTTATATATTTTTTTATTTTACAGCTCCATGGTGTGGACCCTGTCAAAAGATCTTACCTGATCTTGAAAAATTAATACATAAATTAGATGATTATCCAATACATTTTTTTAAAATAGATATTGACGATGATGAAAATGATGAATTATGTGAAACTTGTGATATAAAATCAGTTCCATCTTTTTTACTATTCAAAGATAGAACCTTTTTATCCAGAGTTCAAGGCGCAGATATCAAAATTATTATCGATATGTTATCAAAGAATTGTGATTTCATTAAAAATAATTAAAGATAATAATCATTATTAAATTAAATGGTTGAAGGACAAACAATGGAGGTTAAAGAAATAAATGAGAAACTCTCTTTCGATGAATTAAATTTAAAAGATGATTTATTACGTGGTATATTTTCTTATGGGTTTGAAAATCCATCAAAAATTCAATCTTCCTCAATCCCTTCTATTGTTGAAGGGAAAGATATTATCGCTCAGGCACAATCTGGAACTGGAAAGACAGGTTCTTTTGTCATTGGTAGTTTACAAAAGATTAATCAAAAATTAAAAGCGTCGCAAATATTAATTATTTCCCCAACACATGAATTAGTTAGACAAACATCAGAAGTAGTTCAAGAAATTAGTAAATATATGGATATATCTTCAATGGAAGTGATGGGGGGGACAAATATAGAAGAATGTAAACGTAAATTAAATAGGTCACCACAAATTATTATTGGAACACCTGGACGAGTTTTAGATATGATACATAGAAAACATCTATTTACGGATAATATTCATACTCTTATTTTTGATGAAGCTGATGAAATTTTATCGTATGGGTTTAAAGAAACGATTTATAATATCATTCAATTTATTTCATCAAAAACTCAAATATGTTTATTTAGTGCAACAATGCCTCCAGAAATTCTGGAATTAAGTGAAAGTTTTATGAGAAACCCTGAGAAAATTTTAGTAAATAAGGAACAACTCACCTTAGAAGGGATTATTCAGTATTATGTTAGTTTAAGGCAAAGTGATTGGAAATATGATGTTCTTAAAGATTTATATGATACAATTAATATTTCACAATGTATAATTTATATTAATTCAAGGAATCGGTTAATGGAAGTTTATCATAGTTTAATTCGGGATGAGTTTCCTGTTGGATGTATTCATGGAGAATTAAATTCTAATGAAAGAAAAGATGTTATGGAAAAATTTAAATCAGGTCATACTCGTATATTATTATCAACGGATCTATTATCCAGAGGAATTGATATTCAACAATTATCTCTTGTAATTAATTATGATTTACCGAAATCAAAAGAAACATATATTCATCGAATTGGTAGGAGTGGAAGATATGGTAGGAAAGGTGTCGCAATTAATTTAATTACAGATAGAGAATTACAGTATATGAAAGAGATTGAAACATTTTATGAAACACAAATTAAAGAATTACCACAAAATATTTCAGAAATATTATCCGCATAATAATTGTATTTAAGAAATTGTTGTGCGTATATATGATAAGAATATAATTTTTGTTGTATTAAATGAGTGACCTCAACCTAAGTTTTGAAACAGAACATAAGAAAATTAATTTAGATGGAGCAGATATTAATGATACATCTATAAATGTTGAGAGACCAGATAATAATATGATGTTAGGTGTTGAATTACTTGCAAACAAGAAAAATTCAAAATCAGAAACATCTCCTCTGGGAGGTTATTCATCGGGGGAGGATGGAACACCCAAACAATCAAGTGATAATGAACTTAATTTTTTCACAAATAATGATGTGCAACAACCATCCGAGAACATACATCCTGAAATTAACGAAATACGTAATGAGCAACCAACAAAGAAAATTAATGTCCCCCCTGAGAATGATCCAATGATTAATTCAATTAAGGGTGCCTCATCAGATTTTAAGTCAATTCATGAAATGAACTCACAAGACATTAAGAATGAAAAGATTGATCTAATTTATAAATTTAAGAAATTAGAAAATCAAGGTGTCCGTACAACTATGAATTATAATATGAACTCTCAGTTGGAGGATATGCGGAATGAATATATTAAGTTAAAAAAACAAAGAGAAGTTGAAAATTCTGTGAAGTTTCAAAGAAAAGTAATGATGGCCGCAATTACAGGGTTAGAATTTCTGAATCATAAGTTTGATCCATTTGATGTCAAATTAGATGGTTGGTCTGAATCTGTTAATGATAATTTACCCGATTATGATGAAGTTTTTGAAGAACTCGCAGAAAAATATGGTGCCGCATCTGGAAATATTGCGCCCGAACTTAAGTTACTCATGATGATCGGAGGTAGTGCTTTTATGTTCCATTTAACAAATACCATGTTTAAATCATCCATACCTGGTATGGATGATATTATGAAACAAAACCCAGAACTTATGAAACAGTTCGCAAAGGCAGCTGTAGGATCCATCGGTAAAACACAGGAACCAGAAAGAATGAATATAAATACTCCTGTCCAAAAACCACGTAATGAAATGAGTGAATCAGAAGGTATTGATGATCTAATTAATCAAATGAATTTACAGCCGAATAATATTCCTGATTTAGATAATATTTCACTAATGAGTGGGGATACAGGGAAATTAAGTCAAAATAGTGGGATTACTCTAAACTTATAATTGTTTTTGTAATTCATTTAATTGATACTGGATTTCACCTATTTTTTGTTTTACTTTATCTGTTTCAGTTTCATTTTTTTTATCTTCATGGACAATACTTGTCATAACTAATGCGAACATAATTGTTAAGATTAATGAAGTAAAAATATCTCTGGTTGCCATAAAGAATACACCAAACGCAAAAATTCTCCTGACGACATTATTATTTATCATTTTCTTTTGAGTTTCACTAAATTCATCGACAATAAATCGTCCACCAATTGTAACGGTAATAACCATTAATCCAATGAATAATTTATTTTCATTCATATTATTTATAGAATTCTGAATATTTTCCAACATCTATATAATATATATGTTATTTTTAAAAATATAATATTATATTAATATTATATTATATGCCTGCTCCTTTAGATCAAGCATTTGGTTATCCGAATGATATTCAAGTGAAAAAGAAAAAGAAACATAAAAAAGATTCGATTTATCCACATGAACTCCAAGCTTTGACTGATTCGCGTATCTTACCAGGAGAACCGGATAGTTTCTTTCCTGTTCAACAATTTCAGAAATCTCCCCATCAAATTAAGGAAGACCAACTTAAAATAAAAGAAGAAGAACTTCAAAAAAAAGAACATATGTTACAACAACAACAATTACAAGGGCAAGAAAAAGAACACAGAAAACCTGAAAAACAAGTCTATCCTCATCGTTTAGTTATCTCCGATGAAGAATGGAAAGAATTTAAACAATTTCAAGAAGATAGATATAACCGTGCATTACACCGTCCAATTAATTCGGTTGAGGGTTTTGAAACTATCAATGATGATTTTAATGATGTTCTTCTATTTGGATTATTAGGAATATTCTTTTTAATTTTTACAGATTATATTTATAAACTCGGTAGAAAATCTTACTGAAGTAAATTATCCGATTTATCTTTAATTGACGATAAATCAAAGGCATTATATACAAACTCACCACTTGGTTTATATTCTTCTGTCATACGAAACTGATTTGTTTCTTTTTTCTTTCTTTGTTTTTTAGGTGGTTTCTTTATTGTTTCGAGATCCCAACTAATAAATATCCAATTCGGATCAACATAAAGTAATTGAAAACCATTTTTTTGTAAACTATTTATTATATATTGTTTTAAATCTTCAGTATTATATAATGGAACACCTATAATGAATTCCGGAATATGATAAAAACAATAAGTTTTCTCTAATTTAGAATTATAAATAATTCTTGAATGAACTTTCTTTAAAATATTATCGAATATTTTCAATCGGTTTTTATTTTTTTCTTGGATCGTTTCATATAAATGATGGATATTTAGTGAACTCATAAGAATTATATAAGTTATTTATAAAATATTTTAACATACAAAACAATTATTATGAAAGTTGATACACTTTTGATTAATGGGGGAGGAATTAAATGTTGTTCTTATCTTGGATCTTTCAAATATTTAATAGAAAAAAATATCATCAAAGAAGATCTATCTAACATAAAACATATTTATTGTTATTCGGCCGGTATGATATATATATTACTATTAATCCTCAAAATACCTTTGAAAGTAGCTATTCAAATCTTTTTAAGAATAGATGATAGTCAACTTTCCACAGTTGATTCATTTTCTTTTTTATCCCTCTTCCAAAAGTATGGTTTATTTAATAATAAATATTTAGAAACTTGTTTTTATCACATTTTAGATAACTTTGGATTTAATACAGAATTAACACTTCGTCAATTATATACTATAAATCCAATCAATCTCGTTGTTAAAGTTTATAATTTATCAAAAAATAAAGATGTCTATATTAGTTATCATACTCATCCAGATTTCCCATTAATGAAATTATTAACTATGACAACATGTATACCTATTTACTTTGAACCTATCTCGTTTGAAGGAGATTTATATGTGGATGGAGGATTTAGTGGAAGATTTTCAGATACCCATTTTACTTCCAAATATTATCTTAGTTTAAATGTCCTTACAAACCATACTCAAAGTATTGATAGTTTCAAAGAATATTTACAAAAAATGTGTTCCTCGATAACAGGAACCAATCTATCAAACAAACATACAAAAAGGAATATTAAATTACTCACAGATTTTTCTGTAACTGATTTCTCTATTGGAATTGAAGGGAAAACAGAATTAATTCAACAAGGATATCAACAAACTCATGAATGGTTTTCTAAGAAACATTCAAATAAGATTCCTTTAACTCCTCCGAACCACAAAAAGCGACATCGAAAAGAGAAGAAGAACTCATCGGACCTAATTTACTATAAATGGAAGTCCATCTCTTATCAATATCTTCTAAATAATTTCCACCAATAAATAAATAATTCTTTGTCTGTTTCCAGTGTTTAGGATCTTTTGATAATTTAGATACACGAAGGACGCCTCTACCCACAGGGATTTTCTCAAGTTCTTCAAATAATTTTCCAATTAATTGTGAATTATACTCATAATAACATTCTTTTCTCTTTTGACGAAAGTTTTTTCTCTGTTTCCGTTTCATATCTCGGATATCATCTCTCTGATTGAACCAATTATCATCTGTTTGAACTAATTTTTGAAAACTTTCATGAAGAGTATTTATATCATCATCACTTAGATGTTTATAATAATATTTATCTTTGTTAATTTTTTCCTGAACATACTTTTTGTATTCACTCAAAGTATATCCTTCAAGTAATAATTCTCTGTGAATACTCCTTAACTTATCTAAATGAGATAGTTTCTTTAATGGAGGAGATTGTTTCTGTTTTTTATGGATTTTCCCTTCACGGACTTTATTAACCCGAGATCTCCCAGATTGTTTGTGGGCCCCGAACATATTATTCTACTTTTATTTCATAAAAAAATGTTAAATAGTTTACAGATATATAAGAGTATTTGATTTATTCTTCAATGGAACGAAGATTGAAACGAGGTTGTCGTTTCGTTCCATTCGGTGCTCCATCTGTTTTTATTTTACCAAGAACTAATCCATAATCTGTCTTTTCTTGTATCTTGAATAATGCTTCTTTAATTTCTTTTTTATCGGGACGTTGTTTTGAATGATATCCTTCATCATCACACCACCGTTCCCATGAATCATAAAGTTCATCAAAGGAGTTAAAATCATCGCATTCCACAATATCATCAGATATCCAATTAGCAATGATGTCATTCGAAGTCCGATATGACTTAGTCATTTCACGAACTTCCTCAGGTGGTTGCGTGCCTTCTTTATCATACATAATATACTTTTCTAATAAAAGGATTATGAATAGTAATTTCCACTGTTCTAATTTAGATGATAATTGAGGATCCGCCAAGTACTGGTGAGGTTGAGCCGGACAAGGGGTTGGATTATCTGTGAATTTAGAAATGTATTTGACAACTTCAATCCTTCTCCATATACCTCCATCATTCCCTGCTAATTTGGGTAATTCATTACACATAAGAACCATTTTGAATTGAGGTTTGAATTGAGTTGTTTCTTTGAATAATCCACGAGAAGTCATTTTATCACCACCAGTCATTTGTTTTAACTTACCAACAAAGATTTGATCGGATCTTTCGGGTTCTGACATAGATACAAAGCGAGCATGTTTTATACTCTCTAACTCAGGTGACGCAGACGATGAAGAACCTCTTTTCGTTGTTAAATAACTAACATCCATCGACCGACTGTATTCCCCCAATGAAAAGTCAAGTAATTCCACTAATTTAGATTTTCCATTCCCACCCGACCCTGTCCAGAAGTAAAACTTCTCTTCCCTAACTTCCCCCGATAGACAACTTGATAGAAATCGTAATGTATATTCCCTAACACTATCAATCGGAAATACCTTTGTTAAGAAATCATTTAATCCATCTGATAATTCATCATAATCATTCATACAAGATATTTCATCTTTTAAATCATGAATATTAATAGGCATCATTTCATTTGAAATAGGTAAGGTTAACCCACAAGATAAACTTATATAATCATCCGGTAATCCTTCCCGAAATACAGATGTATCTAAATCATAAATTCCATTTTCAAAACCAATCAGATTTTTCTTTTCATTGAGCTTTTCTAAGAATGTTTTATCATAGAAATACTCACGACATTCTTTCATGATTTTATCCTTGTAAGTTGAGTCTTTGAGTTTTAAGATGATTTTTAAACAATTAGAATGTCTCCTGTCAAAATTATCATCATCTTCTTCCTTCTTTGATTTATATATATTCCCATAATAATCAAAGAGTTCAGCTATTTCATTCGATAATTTTGATCTTAGAATATGACCCATCTCTGTTGTTTCCCATTTTCCTCCAAATAATTTATTGAAATAATACCAAGCATTCTCTCTAATATTTCCACATACAAACTCATCTTTGTAATAATGAAAGATAACATTGGCTACATCAGCATGAGGACCCGTTGGTTGGTCTTTTTTCCCTTGAGTGGTAGTCCACATTATGTCCCCTAAACTTTCCCGAACAACTTCTTTATATTTATCAAAATCATCTGTCCGAGCCCAATATTTTAAAGAACTAATCGTTAATGGATTATCACAATCCGATTGGGTGAATTCCTCCCATTTCTTTTTACATTCTGTATCATCATGATATAAACTCCATTTCTTACTAAACAGTATCCATGCATTTCTCATTTTATCACAATTACTAATATGATTCAAGCATAACCCCACTTGAACCCATTCAGTGAAATCACTGGCTCTTGTTTCTGATAAACATTTTGTCGTTAATTGAATAGCAAGATCAATTTCACTTTTTTTACTTTTATTCATGATTGTTGTATCAACTACTATAGGTTGCTCAAGATTATCTACGGATTTACTTAGTTTTAAGGTTTTCTTTTTAAGTTTGTTTTGTAGTTCCTCCTTATATTCAACGTTAATAGTATTTTCATTACAAACACTATTCAATTTTATTAACTCTAAAGGATTTTCAGTATATATTTCTGTAGGTAAAGAAATGATATTCCCATTTAACTGTTTATAAATATGCGTCAATTGATAGTTTATTTCATCGGGTTTCCCGGCTCCATAGACAAACCAATTTCCGGAATAAATATGTTCATCAACAATTTCTTCAACTGTATTCGATGGTGCGATGAAACCATTGTCTGAAAATATTTTATGTAAATCTTCTTCAATTAAAGATTTCCGAAATACTTTGTATGTTTCTTTTTCTGACACAATATAAGGGAATAAGAAATGAATCCCATCTTTTGATTTATATTTATTCTTCTTTTTTACATCTAAAGGAGTATCTTTCTCCATGATAAAACATACTTTTTGTTCATCTGTTAATGTATAAAGTTCGCTTATATGGTTTATGAATAATTGAACAAACTTTTTAATAACTTCTTCATTATATTGTCTTCCTTCTAATTGTTCTACATATTTGAAATCGAAATCAATAACCATCCGACATATGGGTTGTAGTTTTTCAACTAGTGAAAGTTTATCCTTATTACGGAAGAAAGATTTAGATACTAATTTATAAAACTCATTGATATCTTCTTTTGGTATTGTATAGGAACCCTGACCAAAAATAGTGTGAGTATGTTTTCCATTTCCCGTTTTTGGATGATTATCCAAGAAGTTTGTCAATTTTTCATAAACCATAATATCCATTTCTTATATTTTATTTCTTAACTAAAAAAATCAATTTTTAAAATTGTTGATATTTAAGAATATTGTTGTTTGATAAGCCATACTATGGCTAAAAATGCAATTAAAAGAATACTTCAAAAAGATATGAAATCAATTGAACAACAAAACTTAAATTCCCTTGGAATTTACATTTCCTTTGATGAACAAGATATAAGAAAAGCAAAAGCAATGATTATTGGACCGAAAGGTAGTTTATATGAAGGGGGTTACTTATTTTTTAATATTACATTTCCCAATAATTATCCTTGGGCTCCCCCGGATGTTTCTTATGTTCCAAGAAATAGAATCCGTATACATCCAAATATTTATGTCGGAGGACACAGAAATGGAGGAAAAGTTTGTTTATCCATCTTGGGAACTTGGAGTGGACCTAGATGGTCTTCTATTATGGATATATCAACAGTCTTATTATGTATACAGTCCTTATTAGATACAAATCCTTTACGACATGAACCGGGTTATGAAAATAATATATCGAAATTAAATACAATTTATAATCAAATGATTACTTACAATACAGTTGAAAGTCTTATTTATAAAAATATAAAAGAAATACCTCAAGGTTTTGAAGAGTTTCAAAAACCAATGATAGATTATTTTCAATCTCATAAAGAACCTTTAATGGATCGAATTAAAGAATGGGAACATATAGAAAATATAGTGTGTATGGTCCCATTTTATAAGATTAATCATATCTTATTCTATCAAAAAATATTTCAAACAGTGAATGAACTCTTATTAAATACATAAACTTAAAAATTGAATATTATTTATAACTTATTAGTATAATTATTAAAAATGGATGTTAGCTTCTGTAAGGTTTGTGATAATTTACTCTATTTGTATGAAAATGAAGAGACAAAACAACTTTATTTAGGATGTAAAACTTGTGGAAATAATCAAGAAAATACGAAAACATGTATTTATGATAATCAATTGTCAATAGATTTAAGTAAAACTATTGGTCAGAATAAACATTTAAAAGAAGATATTACCTTGCCTTCTATTCAAAATAATTCAAATATCCGTTGCCCGAATGTGGATTGTCAAACAAATAAATCTGGAATATCAAATATATTATATTTAAAATATGATAAAGAAAATATGAAATATATGTATTTATGTAAAGAATGTAACCAAACATGGACCAATAAGTAAATTGAAATGTATTTAGAATAATATTATTAATACTATATAAATGAGTAGTTCATCTGATGAAGAGATTGATACGAGTGAAGATTTTAATAATAAAGAAACAATTGAAGATATTTTAATTCTGGAACAAAATTATAATTCAATGTGGTCAGAGAATATTTCTAAACCTGTATTGACAAAATATGAAAAGACAAAAATCATTGCTGAAAGGACACAACAATTATCGAATGGTGCTGTGTCCTTTTTAAAAAATCCTGAATCATATGGAAATATTTTTGATATTGCAATTGAAGAATTAAAGCAAAAGAAATTACCTTTCATTTTAAAACGCCCCGTAGCAAATAAATATGAATATTGGAAATTATCTGATTTAAGTATTTAATTATTTCTAAAAAAAATATAATATATAATATAAAAAATGAACAAAGAAGATATATGTATGTGTGTGGTTGTCGTTTTTTTACTAATTGTAAGTATTCATTATTTAATGGATGACAGTGTTTATGAAGGACAAGCAGAAACACAAAATCTCGCAGGATTGGATTCTGTATTAAAAAATGAAATGCTAATGGCTGAACCATTTGAAAATGAAGGGGTCGAAGATGTGGATGAAGATGAAGATGAAGATGAAGATGAAGATGAAGATGAAGATGAAGATGAAGGAGATGCTGCTGCTATGATGGAACAGCAGGCTCAGATGGAACAGCAGGCTCAGATGGAACAGCAGGCTCAGATGGAACAGCAGGCTCAGATGGATCAGCAGGCTCAGATGGAACAGGATCAGCAGGCTCAGATGGAGCAACAGGCTCAGATGGAGCAACAGGCTCAGATGGAACAGGATCAGCAGGCTCAGATGGAGCAGCAGGCTCAGGTGGAACAACAGGCTCAGGTGGCTGAACAGAAAAGACAGCAAGGACCTTATGGATTAAGTGGAGATATTGTTGGTTACGATGATATAAGCATGTATGCTTCTGTTGACCATCCCTATGGTGATGTTGTCCCCGTTTCTATGCAACAGGAATATGCTCTATTAAAGAGTATTGGAAAAATCATGCCCGGTGAAGAAGTAAAACTTGATGGATATGGACAAGAAATGGATTCAACGATGCCTGCTTTTGATCCATCAGCAAGCGGAGGATTAATGCCTTCTCAAACATTTGAAGGAGATGAAGATGTTGATTCTCCCGGACAAGAACCATCCGCAGTAGGTGATAAACAGTATGAAGTTCATATGGTATACGCCGATTGGTGTGGTCACTCACAAAATGCGAAACCCGCATTTAAAGAACTGTCTGATGCAGGTGATACACAAACATCCTCAGGAGTACCACTTAAATTCGTGATGACCGAGGAAAATGATGAATCTTTCAAAATGTTTGAAGGTAAAATACAAGGTTTCCCCACCTTTATGACTGTTACAAAACAGCAGGGTGAAGTGGTCGATATGCAAGAATTAGATGTTCCTGATAGATCATCAGAATCAATTAGTCAATCCGCAAAGGCACTAGTATAATTTAGTTACTTCAATTGGATTTTTAACAACTTTATTAATATTATATTCACCATTTTTTTCCTCATTAGAATAATTTTCTTCAGAATAATTCCAATAAGGATCTGCTCCAATCCTAAAATCAGGACGAGCATCTGCTTTGTACCAAAATACCTGATCAGTTAATTTATTTGATTTTGCATTATTATTAATCACTAAACATTCATAATTTTCAGTACATTGATCCATCACTTGATTAAACATTTCAAAGTTTGGAAACATCCCCGCATAATGTTCATATAATCGTTTTCTATTTGAAACATAATTCTCCCGGAGTATAAATACATAATCAATATTAGTTCTAAGATTGGGTGGAATACCCAGCGCATATTGCATTGTTAATAAAAATAATAATTTATAATGTCTCCCATTCATAAATACAGATCTCATGTATTTATCTTTCGCCCAACTATTATCATATAAACAATCATCTAATATTAAGAATGCTCTTGGATCTAAGTTTTGATTACCTTGGTTAATTTGTTCAATCATTAATTTTTGTCTTTTTAACATATTCTGAACAATTTCTGTATTAAATTCCCCATGAATAAATAATTTTGGGACTATCTTACTATAAAACTGATTCGCCCCTTCTGTACCAGAAATAACCTGTCCAACAGGAACATCTTTATGATGATACAAAATATCTTTACATAAAAAAGATTTTCCAGTATCTCGTTTCCCTATTAAAACAACGACTTTATCATCTTTTATGTCTGACATATTAAATTTCTTTAATTCAAGGTGCTGAGCCATAGTATATACTATTTGAATATTTTATTTACTAACTATATATACGCATATTCCGTAAGTTTGTTATATATATTTATTGTATTAACAACATTAATTATGATTGATATTCGTATTAAATATTTGAAATGGACATTAAGTTCATTCAAAGAGTTTCAACAATCATGTCTACATTTTTTTGAGTTATTCAGTTGTCAATTTTATCAACCTTATTTCTCTTTATTCTTCAACATCCATAATACAAAAAACTCTCATTCAATCTTTGATATTCAAAGAAGATTTATCCTTACAAATATTCAATCCATTCAAGAAGATTTCTTTCATAATTCAAATGTATTAATTAAAGGAAATATTCAAGATACAGTTCAACAATCTATCTCTCAAAAACCAGTTTTTTGTAAATGTATTCCATTATTAGATCCACTCTCATTCCTAATGAATAATTATAATAATAATATCAAAAGAAATCCATTATTGCCTTCCGCATATAATTATAATACATTTGATAAGATTAATGATATTGATAATATGGCTTATATAGATACATTCTTTTCAATGATTGGTTCTGAATTAACACTCAATGATATATTACCCTCATTCCCTATATTTTATGGCTCTGTAAATGGAATCAAAAAAGAATATAAATATGATATTACAGATGATTATTCCCATTTTCAAAAAAAACCTTGGTTCCATAAAGAAACGAATTCATCTTTTTCGATCAACTTATATATTTCCTCTGATGAAGAGAATTCAGACTCAGATTCCGATAATGGTGATAGAGGAGATTATATCGCTATCTTAAAAAATATTCCCTGTCAATACTTATTTATTGAACAACTTGAAGGAACTCTGGAAGATTTACTACCTTCTATTTCAGAATTTAATAACCCATTAATTTTATCCTGTTTATTTCAAATAAGTTTTTCTTTAGCTTATCTTCAAAAACATTACGATTTCACTCATAATGATCTCCATATCAATAACATTATGTTCCAAAAAACAGACAGAACATTCTTATATTACAAATTGAATAATAAATACTTTAAAGTCCCTACTCATGGATATATATTTAAAATTATCGATTTTGGAAGATGTATTTTTACATTCCATAAAAAACAATACTATAATGATTCATTTAAAAAACACGGTGAAGCAGGAGGACAATATGATTATCCTTATGATAAATTACTTTTTAAGAAATCAAAACAACTTATAAATCCTAATTATCATTTTGATATGTGTCGATTATGTATAACTATTCTAGATGAATTAAAATATCATAAAGATAAAACTTATGGAGACAAACAAGACATATTAGATTTTATATATTCAATGACCCTAAATAAATCAAATGAAAGTTTATTTAATTTTCATGATGATTTCGAACTTTATATTTCAATTGCAAAAACTGCGAACCAAGCATTGCCTTCTCTTATTCTTCAGAATGATATCTTTAAAAAATATAGAATTAAGAAAAAAAACTTTCCCAAAAAAATATATTATCATTTATGAAATTAAAAAGGAGGTCTGGATGAATGTGAAATATTAGGTGGTTCAGTCATACCACCACCACCACCTTTCTGTGTTAATATAACACCCAAACATGTCCTTAATATAAATGATGTAACAAATGTTATACCAAACATCATTAAATATTCATTTCTTCTATCTTTGACTTCTTGATTTTGTTTTCTATTTGTTAATACATAAAATGCGAATGTATTTACCAAACTTAATATCAAACTAAATAAAATATCATTTTGTACCATTTGTATAATTACTATAAAAAAAAAATAATTATTATTCTTCCTCTAAAATTGCGTCATCAAATAAAGTATATGTTTTTGGCTGTTTATTAATTTTATGACCTTTACTTTCCATTATTTTTGTGATATCATTAAAGAATTCATCAACTGTTTCATCATCCGAATCATTTTTATCAACCGTAATCACTTCTTCTACAGGATTCACTTCTACAGGCTTCACTTCTACAGGCTTCACTTCTTCAGGCTTCACTTCTACAGGCTTCACTTCTTCAGGCTTCACTTCTACAGGCTTCACTTCTACAGGCTTCACTTCTACAGGCTTCACTTCTTCAGGTTTCACGTCTTCTACAGGCTTCACGTCTTCTACAGGCTTCACTTCTTCAGGTTTCACGTCTTCTACAGGCTTCACGTTTTCTACATCTGTTATTTTTGTAATAATAACTTGGGTTTCATCTTTCGGAATATTATTATTATTATTTTTGGTTTCCATATCAGTAATATCTGTAATCCTCTCATTATCTCCCTCTGTAATTTTTGTGTCATCAAGATTTGTCATTTCATTTGGTTCTTGTATCTTACTATTGATTTCATTCATTTCTGTTTCATTCTCGGAAATATTTTGTAAGAAGGTTTCCAAGAGTTTATTCGATTCATCTGAATCATTTTCCTGTTCTTCTTCATGAGTTAGTATATCTGGATTATCATAAGTTTCTTCGAATGGTTGTTCAGTTGAAATATTATTGATTGTATTGATTTCTAAATCTTTACATTTTTCTTGTAATTCTTCTTCATCAGGTGATTCATAGTCATCATCATCATTTTCATCATCATTGTCTATAACTTCGCCTTCATCTTCCAAAGGTAATTCTGGAGTTTTATCATCATTTATTTTTTTAAGAAGTTCCATTTGGTTCATATTTCTTAATTCTTCAAGTAGCATTTGTTTAATATCATTCTTAGACGGTTTTTCACTGACTTGGTTTGTTGGTTCATATGAACTTAAATGTTGACGTAAGATTTCTTTGACAGGTAATGATTTTCTTATGGAATCTTCTATAGATTCTTTAATCATTATTTCTACAGTTCGCATATTTTGTTGATATTCCGCACCAGTTACATTTTCATCAAATAGATAAGGATTTTTCCATATTTCACGAGCTATATTTATATAACATTTATGGACAAAGTTAATAGTTTTGGGTATAGTTAAATCTATATTTGCATCTGAATTATTTCCGATAGATGTTAAAATCTTTGTATGACTAATAAATACAGCTGTAATTAAATCATCTAACCAATCACACTTTGACATCTGAATAATACGATCGGTTTCTGTTTCAATAATTATCTGGCTCCATTCAGGGACCTTTTCTAAAAATCCACGGAAATATTCTAAAAATGGTTTTTTCCCTTCTGAATTACATACAATATGAGATTCGTTATATATTGACTTAATACCATCAAATATTTGTGGTGTTAATATACAAACTAATTGTGATGTATATTCTCTTTTCGCTTGAGTTAGTATAGGGGCTGTTTGATCTTCCATTTTTATCTGTTATATATTTTATTTTTCATATTTATACTCTCATGAAATCAAATGAAACTCTATATATTATATAATTAATAGATGTTTCATAATAAATATCAGGTAAAGGTGTTGTATCGGTTATTAATTCTTGGTTCAAAAAATAATTAGGTAATTTCATATTTTTCAAATATTCAGTAATCGTAAATCGTTCCACATTACATCGGAATCCTATACTTTGAAAGTATTTATCCAATAATTGGATATCTTCTGGTTTTAAAATAGTTATATCTACTTTTTCATTATTTCCAAATAATTTCTTTAATCCACCTGTAAATATCATTAGTAATTCTTGAAAAATATGTAAACCAATTTTTATATCTTTTTTAGATGGACCTAACTCTAATTTAATCGAGTTTATTTCTTTGGGTTCACCTGTAAATAAAAAATCAAGAAATTCAGAATCGTCTCCTTCTTTATATTCTGTGTCTTCATTTTCCATATTTAAAATAGATTTGTAAAAAAAAGAAAAGTTATTAACTAATAAGCATACGAAGATAATGATTGTGTATAAGGATTACTTTTAAATGGATCTAATAATTCAGGATCAATTCTATCAGATATTGGTTCATTTTCTAATTGTTCTTTCATAGTTGTAATTTCACAATTATCATCAGTTGGAATTGTTTGATATACCTTATCTGCTCCATTAATTCGATGGTTCATATAATCATCTTCTATTTTCTTAATATCTACATTAACTTTATCCATTCCATTGGCTATCTTCACATTATTCAAAGTAGGTTCTCTTCCTTGTGCGATAATTTCTTTTGTGGGATTTGTTTCTGCATTATCATAATTATGTTTATTCATATCAGCGTGTAAATATCCTCCACCTCCTCCCATATAACTGAACAATGTTGAATCCTTAGTTGTATTTTCTGGTTTTTCATATCCGGCACTACTCTTTTCAAATATACCTTTGATATTACCATTATTCTTTGAGTTAATAGTTGTTTGTTTCTTAGTCATTCTTACATCATCTTGTAAACCGAGTGTTTGATAAATACTTGTATTCTGAATATTACCATTTTGTTTTGTATTCATAGTTGATTCTCGTATGGTTCGTTTCATTTCATCTAATGGACCGACTGTTGGATTACTATTTTCAACTCCTACATTCGTGTGAAAGTTTCTCAATCCAGTGACTTCTCTCTCGTTGGGTAAGGCTCTATATCCCTGTTGATGAAAATCTGTCGCAACCAAAGAATTTTCAGTCCCTAAATTTCTCATTGTATCAGAAGCTAATTGCTGATTCAAAGATTTACGGAAGTTTGGTCTTTGTTCGTTAACATGTTTCCCTTGAGGTGCAGCGATACCCATCTCTTGTTTATTATAAACCATGCGATTTGTTTGAGGTAATATATGAGTAGGGCGCGATGTATCTTTAATTATAGCTCCGGTTGTAACCGTCCAACGATCCTCTGTATTTTCATAATATTTTTCTGGATTATGCTGAAACATAGACCCCATTTTCCCACGATTTTGAATATTACTCCCTCCTTTGATAATCCGCCCCTCCGCAACCATTCTCGGATTATTAATTGTTCTTGTTTCATCAATATTTGTCTTGGCTGCAATTAATCTACCAACTTCATTATTTAAGCCACTTTTCACATCTATTTTTTGAACTTTTTCCTGTGCAAAAGGCAATTCATTTGTTCTCAACATACCCGCTTCATATCGTGATTTATCGCCGATCCCTTTCCCAAATTTCATTCCAAAAACATTGGTTCTTCCTTGTTCAGGAGAAAATAAAGGAGCAATCTCTTTTTTCCCACGATAAAATTCATTTCCGCCTTGAAGAGCATTTAAAGCTCTTGTATCTCCTAAATTAACATTCGGAGGAGCACTTGAAAAAAAAGGTTCTATTTTAACTCCTTGGTCATTACTCATAAAAGAATTTTTTGGAATAAAACTTCCACTAGCAGAACTATATGTATAATTTTCATAATTCTCAACTGGTTTTTTTATAGGATCTTGGGGGATGTCTATTCTCTGTGTGTTAATAACTTTTGTGTCCTTCTTTTGAGATTTATCAAACTTTTCTTTAGCTAAACTTCTAACTAAATGATCTACTTCTTGATATTTTTCAGAATGATATACGTTCTCTCCATTCGGAACAACCACTTGTTTTTTAACACTACTTGTAACTGGAACCTGATCTTCTTTATTTGAATTGTATAAGTAACCCGCGCCCACTAAACCAAGTAATACAAGAGCTTCCATTTATTATGTAATATATAATTATATATAAAAAAATATATTTTTTATCTCAATATAATAAGTCTTCTCAATTCAATGGGTACAGTTTCATCAGTAAACTTATATATCATAACACCCTGATAAAAATAACCTAATAATTGGAAATGAGCTTCATTTTCATAAATCAATACAATAGTCTTTTTATCTTTATCATATGTATATAATAATGGATAATGAAAATATTGTTTGTCGAAATCATTACTATACAATATAAAGATATTTATATTTAGTGTTTCTCTAATCAGATTTATTAAAAAAGAATCACCCCAGTATTCATTCCCCCCAATAACTATCTTTTCTTTGAATTCTTCAAAAGTTATATTTTGTGGATCCCATGTTTCTTCAAAATCTCCTGTTTCATCTAAAATACGATAAATAGATATTATTTCTTGAAACTTTTCTCTTGTAATTGATTCGGATAATTGGTTCCGAATATCTTGAAAGTTTGTCCCATTATCCATAGCAAAACTTAAACAATGGAATAAACAATTACCTTCCCCCCCACAATCAATACATCCAAATAATGAATTATTCTTTGGTTTATCTAATAATGAATTTAACTTCTTAATCCATGGACGGTCTAATTTTTCCCATCCAATATCACATAAATACCTGTGCCAATTATGATTTTTAATTTCAATCTCTTCTTGTTCATCTATATAATATGTTTTCTTATTTCGGATAACTATTTGATCTGTTAAATAAATATCTTCCATTTGTAATATATAATGATTAGTATTTCTTTAATAGAAGATACATCGTTTCTGTATTCTTTTCACAATTGCTTTAATTTTGTTCCATTCCTCTTTATGAGGAAGTTCTTTTATAGGATCTCTTTTATTCTCTGAAGAACTATGTATCCATATTAATTTTTTACAATCATTCGATGTAATTTCAGGGACAAATGAAATAATTTGTTGAATAATTGACTTATTACAATGAAAATCATTTGCTTGATATATCCAATCTTTATATAATAATGGTTTAATAGCATCCATATTTATAATAGGGATCTTTTGAGTATTCATAGATATTTCTTTATGATAGAGTTTATAGATATAATCTTCTATCATCTTCATATCTCCTTTCATTCCTCCATAATTTTGACGGAACCTGAGTGCCCATAAGAATGTATTCAGTTCATTACTAATAGTATTCATATCCCATTGTAATTTACCGTCTATTTTTTGATAATTAACAACCGGATCTTTATTTTCAGATATAGAATACACAACTCCAAGTAACCATTTTATTTGTTCATTGGTTAATATATACTTTTTTGAAACAGCAATCATCAACCAAATAACAACACAAATTGATGAATGTATTTTTACATCTTCAACTATGATAATTGGTAATCTTCTTAAAAATGAATGAATATCTAAATCAATTAAATGTTTCGCAGTTTGAACTGCTTTTTTTGTCTCCATACGACGGACACATTTTTGTAAATGAGACATTAAATATTGGTTTTTCTTATAAGGCGATGAACTATAAATATAATCTGACATTTCACCAAAATTACCATAAACTTGAATAGTTCTATCTGAACTTTGAAATTTACAATGAAATGTATAGGTTCTTGGTTTTGTTTGTAAAATTTCTATTTTTTGAGGTCTTTTACCAAACCACTCTAAATAGAAATAAAGATCCATAAACAGTTTAAAAAATAAAGTAGATAAAATATCAATTTTTATCCTTTGGAACAGGACAATCTTTATAATTATCAATCAAATCTAAATATGTATTTACTCCTAATCTTTTAAAAGGTTCAATCGCATTCTTTTGAGGATCTATCATTAATTTTTCAAAGCGATTTACGGTTTGTCCTTTTAAAAATAAGGGAGGGTCAGTCATTAATGTACTTTCTTGATGAAAAAATCCATCCTTTAGATGTGATAAATTATCAGAGTCATGACCCAAATGTTGTAAAGTAGGGTCTTTTGATAAAGGACGAACTATATTTAATAAATCAGAACTTACATCAATTAATGACCTATCAGCTGATACAGAAGTCCCTGATTTTTGAATAATCGTTGTGGGCGCCCATGGAAATACCTTTTTAGGTTGGTGTTGGATAGGATTTTGAATATAAACACCTGGTTCTATAGTCATACTATTACTTTCAATTTGAGGAAGTAATTTATCAGACATTACAATTATATATTAACATATATAATATTTATTTTAGCTTCTGCTGTTTCTCCACTTTTTGTTGACAACGATCTAAATAATCCGCATTACGGGCAATCTGTCTGGAAGGAAGACCTCCACGTATCCAAGAGTTCATCGTATCTTCAGGGATAATGTGTTTTGTATCCTGAACTTCGGATTGAAGTTGTTTAATCATAGGTGTAATTGAATAAGGTAGAGTTGATGAACCAGATAGAGGACCACATGGTTTTTGTAAAGCCGTCAAGTTACTGGATTGAATAATGGATTCTGTATCCACATCGTGAGGACCTTTTCCAAAAAAACCATTGTTTTTGAGTTGAGGTAATTGACGGATATATCTTTTGTCTGTTAATTCAGAAAATCTCGCAGATGAATCTTTATCAACTTCACAACCATTGTGACCTGTCCATCCCTTACCAACACCCGAAATATAGATCCCTGGTTGACTTAATAACACATTATTGACATTCTTTAAATCACAATCACAATTATACATATTATCTAAATTATAGAGAGCCGGACCAAAACTTTGAGCAATTTCATGATTGATAACTGGAACATCTGATTTTAAAGATGCTTTTACCTCTAATTTAAAATCTTTATCTATCTCATTCGTTCCACACTTTTGAAGCTTATCAATTGGGAATTCAACCAGCATTCCCCCATGATATCCATTCTCTACATAGTTATTTTGTTTAACATCAGCCATATTTATATATAATAAATATATATTTTTTTATAATTTATTATTATCAGAACTAGGACCCTTTGAAACACCATATTGATTGGCAGCACATTGGACACCATTCCCTTCCTTACATGTTGGAGGGGTCCCGTATAACCATCTCGCAAACCCCCCTTGATCATTCGGTATAGACCTTCCCGGAACAGAAAAGAATTGCCTCTGCGAATTATTCTTTCCAAATATATCATTCACATCTCTATATAAATCTTCATTAAACTTATTATCTATATTCTTTTGAACACCTTTATTATTATATGACAGACAAGCTTCAGATGTATCATTCTTCGTATTGTAATCCGTTATTTTAGGGTTCATAAATGGATTATTCTTTGTAGGGACTCTACATTTTTGTGATAATTCTTTGACTAATTCAATATTAGTTTCTTCTTTAACTTCATCACTAACTGTTTCATCTGTAAAACCTTCCATTAAATCTTTTTCAACTTTATTCATTCTTGTTTTCTTATATTTATGACTCATTATATAGGTTAAAACTCCAACTATAAATGGAATGTATAATTGAGACATCTTCTTTTTATCAAATGTAATTACAATTAATGTATATATTATTGATAATCTTAATAAACTATTTAACTTACGATTAAAATCAAAATCTTTATGAGGTAATATTTCAAATAAATATTTCTTTTCATAAAGAATAGAAGGGTTCTGTATCCATAAAGGAGTTGTCATATATTATAATAATTATAAAATAATATTATCAAAATAAAACTTAATCAACATCATTCAAATCTTGAGATTCATTTGACTTTTTTTCTTCTAATTTCTTTTTTAATCTTTCTCTCGTTTGGTTCGAATTATGAGATGTATCTTTGTAAGCATGTTCTTTATTCTCTGTATTATTTCCTGTCATCATTGACTGTTGCATACCCATTAAAGATTCAAACATTGAATTTCCTTTCATTGTTTCACAAATATTAGATGCTTCAGATACTAAACTATCTGTATTCATGGTTCCTTCTAAACTTCCCATTTTTGTTGAAATAGACTGAAATAATTTTGACATTGTATTTGGGTTCATTATAGATTCTATACCTTTCCCACCTTTCATCATTTCTTCAATATTAAGGTCATCTGTAATTTCTTTTGCAATTTTCCCAATGCCCGTATTCTCAAACATTTTTCCCATCTCTTCCATCTCATTCTTTTCAGGTTCATCGGGTAATGTATTCTCATCGATGGATGCATTTAATTTCTTTAATAATTTCATTTTTGTAAGTGTCCCTTTGCTCGCTTTCGCTTTCTGTCCATCTTCAATCTGTTGAATAACATCATTAATTTTTTCTTCGGATTCCATTGTAATCATTAATACACAAAATGTTTGTAAATATTTCCATATCGTCTTTTTTGTAGCAACAGATATATTTGAATTCCACATCATCTTAAAAGAAATATTATCCAATAAAATTGGGTCACCCTGAAAAAATAAAGGATCTCTTTCTGAAATTGGTTCCATATGTTTTTTTAAATGTTTCAGAAATCTTTGGAGTTTTTCTGATAAATTATCATTGTCATCTAATCGATCTTTATATTCGGGAAATACTTTACAAATATCTTCAACAAATGAATGATACAAAGTTTCTATTTTATCCATTTTATATCAGAGAAATATATTATTTGTTTTCCTTTGACGCAATCATTAATGTCTTTGAGGACCTTGGCCTCCAACTTTCCCCCTCTCTTCCATTAATCGTTCATATTCAGAGTCAAACTTGCTTGCTCTTTCATTCTTCTTAACATGTCCATCATTTTGAACTGGAACTGAATTAGGTGTATCATCTAATAAAGAATAATTCGTCATCATAGAATCATTCCCATCAATAGAAGAAAATGATAAACCACATAAACCATTCTCACAATATCCATCTAATTCTTGAACATCTCCCTGCTGTTGCGGCTGTTGTTGCGGCTGTTGCTGATATTGCTGTTGCGGCTGTTGCTGATA
>MDTC01187570.1_pt1 | contig 24740 bp, 25 predicted proteins | sample 811181 | NCBI WGS metagenome assembly MDTC01 (sample SAMN05326644, study PRJNA326480) | marine metagenome | isolation source: seawater | place: Pacific Ocean: North | collected 2011
CATAAGTACCGTGGAAAGGACTCGAACCTTCACATCTTACGATACTGGTTCCTAAGACCAGCGCGTCTACCAATTCCGCCACCACGGCATATATTTTTACAATATAAAAAAAATAAACTTAAAAGTGTGTTAATTATGATTCATTGCATAATCAAGCTCTGAAATTAAATCATCTACATGTTCAATACCAACAGAAAACCTTAATAAATTTGGTGTTATTCCAAGATCTGCTTTTTCTTCATGTGGAACTGATGCATGAGTCATAGAATATGGACATGAGATTAAGCTTTTAACTCCACCAAGACTTTCAGCTAAGGTTATAATACTTAAATTTTTTGCAAAATTGTTAATATTAATAGAACCGTCAAGCTCAAAAGATATCATGCTTCCATAGACTGGATTTCCATCTGGAGAAGAATGTTGTCTTTTTGCCAAATCAAATTGTTTATGAGATTCCAATCCTGGATAAATTGTTCGTACAACCTTAGGATTATTATCAAGCCATTTAGCAATAATTTCAGCATTTGCGAATTGTTTTTCTACTCTAACAGATAGAGTTTTGACTGACCTTAAAAGCAACCAAGCATCGAATGGACTAGGCAGTGCTCCTCCAGTATTTTGAATAAGAGTAATTTTTTCTACTGCATCCTTATTATTAACCATTAAAGCTCCGCTTAAAACGTCAGAATGGCCGCTTAAAAATTTTGTCGTGCTGTGCATTACAATATCTGCGCCCAAGTCTAGTGGTCTTTGACCGAATGAACTCATAAAAGTATTATCAACACTTACTAAAATGTCATGATTACTTGCTAATTTTGACACCTGTTCAATATCAGCCAACTCTAATAAAGGATTACTTGGTGTTTCAAGGTGAATCAACTTAGTATTATCTCTAATTGCCTCAGAAAGTGATTCAATGCTTGTTGTATCAACAAATTCAAAATCTACTTTGTTATCATTTAAAACCTTGGTTACAAGCCTAAAAACTCCGCCATATACATTCTTTGAGATCAAAACATGATCTCCTGGCTTGAACATCATAAAAATTGCAGTCATGGCTGCCATACCTGAGGCAAAAGCAAAAGCATGATGAGCATTTTCAAGCATTGCTAAATTTTCTTCCAAAGCTGCTAATGTTGGACTTCCTACTCTTGAATAAACATATTCTGAATCGCTAGCAAAAGTAGGCTGTTTAAAAGTTGATGTAAAATGTATAGGAGTTACAGCTGCTCCAGTCTCATCTATTTTATTACCAACATGAATGGTCTTTGTTGTAAAATGTAATTTATTTTTTTTATTAGCCACGCGTATATCCTTTCGATAAATAAGATTCTAATTTTTTAAATTTAATTTCTTTTTCTTCCCCCGCTGGAGATATAACTCTTATTTTATCATTTCTTCCAATTTTAATCTCAACGTCATCAGAGTTTTCCGGTTGTAGTTTCTGCTTTGAGGATAATGTATCAACAGCAGCATTTAAATCGTCATGTTTAAGGTGTAAATTTTTTCGTAATGGATTTACTTGAGGCTGAGCTTGATCGCTCACTTGAGCATGAAAAACTCTCTGAACGACATTAGCTCGTAAGCTCATCATTAATTCTTGAAAAAAATTATATGATTCAGATTTATATTCAATCAATGGATTTTTTTGTCCATATGCCCTTAATCCGATACCTTCTCTTAATTGATCCATTCCCAAGAGGTGATTTCTCCACTTTTCATCAATTGTTCTTAGTACAATAAATTTTTCGACCTTCCTAAGTAACTCGGAAGGAATCACATCTTCTTTTAACTTATAATATTTCAAAGCAAGATTATAAATGTGTTCAATCAATTCATCGATATTACTTAATGATGAAATGTTTTTAATGTCGACACTCACTAAAATATTACTATTAAGCTCTTGATTAATTCCTTGCCAATCCCATTCTTTAATTTGTTTAAAATCTAGCTCTCCAATTATATCATAAATATAATCTTCAATAAATTCGTGAATTTTATTTTTGATAGAATCAGATAAAAGAGCCTTATTTCTTAAATCATAAATTATTTCTCGCTGCTGATTAAGGACATCATCGTACTCTAAAAGATGTTTTCTCATTGCAAAATTTCTTTCTTCAACTTTCTTTTGAGCATTACTAACACCACGATTTAACATTCCTGCACTCAACTCTTGATCTTCATCCATAGACAAACGATCCATATAAGTTGCTAGCCTATCCATATTAAAAAGTCTCATTAAATCATCCTCTAAAGAAATATAAAATCTTGAAGAACCGCTATCTCCCTGCCTCCCAGATCTACCCATTAACTGTAAATCTATTCTTCTTGATTCATGTCTAGCAGTTCCAATAATATGTAATCCACCTAATTCTTCAACCTCTGGTCCAAGTTTAATATCTGTACCACGACCAGCCATATTGGTTGCTATTGTTATTGATTTTTTTAAACCTGCTTGAGCGACTATCTCCGCCTCACTTTGGTGTTGCTTTGCATTAAGAACATTATGTGGAATGCCTTTTTGTTTTAACATTTTTGATAGCAGTTCGGAAACTTCGACTGAAATAGTACCAATTAATACAGGCTGACCCTTTGAAAAGTATTCACTTACCTCTTTTATCACGGCCTTATACTTTGCTTGCATAGACTTATAAATCACATCATTAAAATCATTTCGCTTAATTGGTCTATGTGTTGGAATTACAGTGACTCCTAAACCATAGATATTTTCAAATTCAGCAGCTTCTGTATCTGCTGTACCAGTCATACCCGAAAGCTTATCATACATTCTGAAGTAGTTTTGAATAGTAATTGAAGCAAGAGTTTGCGTTTCTTTTTCGATCTTTACATTTTCTTTTGCTTCTAATGCTTGATGCAATCCTCCGCTAAATCTTCTTCCAGGTAAAACTCTTCCAGTAAATTCATCAACGATTAAAACTTGTCCATTTTGAACAACGTATTCGACATCTTTATTAAATAATGCATATGCTTTGAGCAATTGACTTAAATAATGTATTTTACTACTGCGATCAGAATGCAATTTATGAACTTTTTCTTTCTCTAATTGTTTTTGATCATCAGGTAAATCTTTATCATCAATATCTGTTAGTAATTCACCTAAATCTGGAATCGTGAATGCATCTTTGTTATCTGGAGATAAAGCTTCTCTTCCCTTGTCTGATAGATCAACACTGTTAGACTGTTCATCAATTGAGAAAAATAAGTCTTCATCTAATAAATGTGTTTTTTTATCTGCAATGTATTCAGATTCAACTGAATTCATCATCTTTATAGTGCCTTGTTCTTGAAATAAATCTTGGAGCTTCTGATCTTTTGGTAGTCCTCTTTTAGCTTTCAATAATAAAAGACCTGCTTCAGCAATTTCTTCATCTGATAAACTTTCTTTTTTTACCAATTTACTGGCTTCACTAACTAATGAATTTACCAATTGTGTTTGCTTAACTACTAAAGATTGAACTGGACGTTTTAAATCTATATACGACTGATTAATTTTTGATTCAACTGGACCGGAGATAATTAATGGTGTCCTAGCCTCATCAATTAATACACTATCTACCTCGTCAACTATGGCATAATTATGGTTTCTTTGAACTAAATATTCACTATCGATTGTCATGTTATCTCTCAAATAATCAAAACCAAACTCATTATTAGTACCATAAGTTATATCGCAAGCATATGAAGACTTTCTTTGCTCTGGATTCATTGTATTTAAAATAAATCCAACAGAAAGTCCTAGGGTTTCAAATACCTTACCCATCCATTCAGCATCTCTTTGAGCTAAATAATCATTTACTGTAATAACATGAACACCTCTCCCAGATAATGCATTGAGATAAATTGGAAATGTAGCTACTAATGTCTTTCCCTCACCCGTCTTCATCTCTGAAATTTTTCCACTGTGAAGTACGAGGCCACCAATAATTTGTTCATCGTAAGGAATCATTTCCCATTTAATTTTTTGACCTACAGCAGACCATTCTTTACCATAAAGAAGCTTACAGGCATGCTTCACTAAGGCAAAAGATTCTACAATATAATCCTCTAAAATATTTTCAGAAATTTCAGATCTAATTCTTTTTATCTCTTTTGAATCACTCAGACCAGATAAAAGTAATTCTTCTTTTTCAGCAATTTTATCTCCAATCTCCTTTTGCAATTTTTTAGTTTTATCCTGGAGAAAACCAATATCTTTTCCATCGAGCGTATCATAAAACTCATTAATTTCTTTTACCTTTGGAAGAATTTTTTTGATTTCTCTGTCTGATTTAGTTCCAAATATTCTTGTTAAAATACTCATTTATAATTCCTTATAAATTGAATCTAATACACCATTCACAAATGATATACTATCTTCTGAGCTAAATTTCTTTGCATTTTCTAACGCTGAACTAATTGTAACTTTATGAGAAATATCATATGATTGTAGGTATATCATTTCACATAATGACATTTGTAGAATTAATCTATCTATTACATTTAGGCGATCAAGTGTCCAATTATCTAAGTTAGTTTCAATTTTTTTATCTAATTGAATACTGTTCTCCACTGTTAAGCTAAAAAGTTCATCTACAAATTTTTCTGAAAGCTTATCAAATTTATATCTTGAAATAATATCTTGTAATACTTTTTTAGGATCCTCGTTTGAGACAAATTTAGCATATAAAGCTTTTAATACAGCTTCTCTAGCTAACTTTCTTTGCTGCTTGTCTATTTTAGACATTTAATTACTGATGACTCCATTTAATAAAATCTTGTATTCTTCTTTCAGCTAGTAGATTTGCTGCTTCAAGCGTTGAAATATTATTATTAGCCGCATAATCAAATATTCTCATAAGAATATAGTATATTCCTTCCACCTGATACCTTGCTTTCTCTTTATTGTAGCCTTGAAGTTCATTTGCTACATTCATTAAGCCTCCAGCATTGATAACATAATCAGGTACATACATAATATCTTTTTCTTTTAGAAGCTTAGCATCTCTATCTTCATTTTCTAATTGATTATTTGCTGCCCCAGCAATAACGCTACACTTTAAATTTTCAATAGAAGTTGGATTTATTATTGCTCCCATTGCACATGGTGAGAATATATCTAAATCCATCAACATTAATTTCTTTTCTTCAACAGGTATAACTCCAAATTCATCTACCACTCTCTTCAAAGCTTCATCATTAATATCGTTACCAAAAACCTGGGCACCTTCATTGTGTAGATGAGATGTTAAATAATATCCAACCTTTCCAAAACCTTGAATTCCAATTTTTAAATCTCTTAAAGATTGAATATTTAATCTTTTTTTTAATGCCGCTTTCATTCCAACAAAAACTCCAAGAGCTGTTAAAATTGAAGGATCTCCACTTCCTCCCATTGCTCTTTTAATTCCAGTAACATGGTCTGTTTCCATTCTAATATATTCCATATCATGAACAGACATTCCTACGTCTTCAGCAGTAATATATTTTCCTCCCAAACTTTGGACAAACTTTCCAAAAGATCTCAAAAGAAATTCTGATTTATCTTTATTAGGATCGCCAATTATTACAGCTTTTCCACCCCCTAGATTAAGATTTGAAATTGAAGCTTTGTATGTCATTCCTCTTGAAAGCCTTAGTACGTCAACTAAAGCCTCATCCTCACTTTTATATGGATACATTCTACAGCCTCCTAAAGCAGGACCTAAAGCAGTATTATGTATTGCTATAATAGCTTTCAAGCCAGATAGAGGATCGTTGCAATAAATAACTTGTTCATGATTTTTATCTGAAATTGTTTCAAAAATTGTACTCATATAAACACTCCTTTATTTACTTGACTTGGAATAAGCACTGATTATATGCTTAACTAAATGATGTCTAGCTATATCATGTTCATTTAATTTAACTATACCAATGTCATTGATATTTTTTAGAATCTTTAATACATCAACCAATCCTGAATTTGATTTTTTAGGTAAGTCAATTTGTGATGCATCACCGGTTATAATAGCTCTAGACTCTATTCCTAATCTAGTTAAAAACATCTTCATCTGAATTGAAGATGCATTTTGGGCCTCATCTAAAATCATTGCAGACCTATTAATTGTTCTACCCCTCATATATGCCAAAGGAATAATTTCAATGATTCCTCTATCAAGTAAATTTTGAATTTTATTCTTTGGTAATAATTCATGTAAAGCATCATATAAAGGAGCAAGATATGGATCTATTTTATCTTTTAAATCTCCTGGAAGAAAGCCAAGATTTTCACCTGCTTCCACAGCTGGTCTACAAAAAATGATTTTTTCTATCTCATGCTTTTCTAACAACGATAAAGCATACGCTACTGCTAAAAATGTTTTTCCTGTACCTGCGGGCCCCACAGAAATAATAATATCATTTTTTAAAAAGGACTTAACCAAATCTTTCTGGCCATCTGTTCTTGGAAATACTGGCCCTTTTTTTCCATAAAAAAGAACATTCTCTGCTTTACCATTTTTATGAGGTACTGAAACTGTACTGTTAAGCGCTACAAGCTGAGTAATATCTTTCTCTGAAAGTGTGTTGCCATTCTTGATTGAATCAATCATTTGGGTTAAAATCATGTCGAAATGATTGATATCTTTTTTTAACCCCTGGCAATAAATACTATCTCCTCTGACGTTGAGTTTTAAGGGTAATTTTTTTTCTAAAAATAGTATATTTTTATCTCCTATACCGTAAAGATTTGTCAAATCAATTCCTTGAATTTCAAACGTCTTTTTCATCGCTAAGCACCTGAATTCCAAGTTCATCTAGTTGTTCTTTTGAAACGTAATTTGGAGCTTCTTCCATAAGCGCTGATGCAGATGTGGTCTTTGGAAATGCAATGACATCTCGAATATTATTTACTCCAGCCAATAACATAACTAACCTATCTAGTCCAAAAGCAATGCCACCGTGCGGAGGAGTTCCATATCTAAGTGCATCTATAAAAAATCCAAATTTTTCTGAAATTTCTTTATCAGATAGGTTCATAATTTTAAAAATTTCTCTCTGAAGCTCATGTTCATGAATTCTTATAGATCCTCCCGCTACTTCATATCCATTAATTACTATATCATATCCTTTAGAAATAATATCTTCAGGACAAGAAACTACTTTGTCTTTATCTGAATCTTTAGGGGCTGTGAAAGGATGATTGACCGAGTCAAATCGCTTTGTATCTTCATTCCAATCGAACAATGGAAAATCGACAATCCAAACTGGAGCAAATGATGCATTGTTTTTAAGATTGAGCATATTGCCTAGCTTGTTTCTAACTTTTCCTAGAATACGAAGTGAATCGCTTAAATTGTCTCCGACCATAAAACAAATGGAATTATCTTTAAGGTTAAAGTTTTTGATAATTTCTTTACGTAGATCTGAATTAAAAAATTTAGATATTCCTCCCTCGCAATCATTATTATTAACCTTAAACCAAGCTAACCCTTTTGCACCATTAGATTGAGCAAAACTATCAAGCTCATCAATCGCTTTTCTTGAAAATGTATCTGCATGTTCAGCAGAAATCATTTTAACAGTTTCACATGAAGAAAATGCTTTAAAATCAGATTGATCAGAAAATGATTTGAAATCGCTAATTGTCATCTCAAATCTTAAATCTGGTTTATCTGTTCCATATTTTTCTATAGCATCCTTATATGCTAAAACCGGGAATTCTTCTATATCAACATCAATTATTTCTTTAAAGACTTTTGTAATTAAATTTTCTACTAGTGCTCTAACTTCTTTTTCATCAACAAAGCTCATTTCTAGATCTATTTGAGTGAATTCAGGCTGTCTGTCTGATCTTAAATCTTCATCTCTAAAACATTTAACAATTTGAAAATATCTATCAAGGCCTGAAATCATAAAAAGTTGTTTATACATTTGTGGAGATTGAGGTAGAGCATAAAATTGTCCATTATGTACTCTGCTTGGAACTAAATAATCTCTAGCACCTTCTGGTGTTGACTTCATTAAAACTGGAGTTTCAATTTCTAAAAAATTATTCTCTGATAAAAAATTTCTAACTATTTGTGCTGTTTTATGTCTAATAATTAAATTCTTTTGAAGAGATGGATTTCTGAGCTCTAAATATCTATATTTTAATCTATGTTCTTCTGAAGATGCATCTCTATCATTTATAGATAAAGGAACAGGTTCTGCTGAGCTTAGAACAACTATTTCTTCAACAATAACTTCAATACCACCTGTAGGTAAATCTGGATTAATTAAGTCCTTAGATCTGGCTACAACTTTACCAACAACATGAATAACATCTTCATTTGATAGCGACTTTCCAGTTTCAACTAAACCGTCTGAATTAAGTATAATTTGAGTTTTACCAAATCTGTCGCGAATATCTATAAAAATAATTTGACCATGGGTACGTATTGAATTAACCCATCCTGAAAGTCTTACGGATTTGTCAATATGATTATTATTCAGCTCACCACAATTATGTGTTCTAATAGTCATCTATAACAATCTAATAATTATTTGTCTAATTCTTCTGCATTTTCAACAAGAAGAAGAACTTTGTCATCGATGTCATCAGAAGAATCAGAATTAATATCTGCTATGCCGTATGAACATGAAAATTTTACTTCATCTTTATCAGTTTTAATAGATATTGTTCCGTCTGTTAAATTGATTATAGAATTAGTATGATTTTTCATAATTCCAAAGTATCCATCGACTCCTGGACATTTAACATATGAAACATTATCAAAGCTAAACATTTTGACTGGAGTGATGATTTCTAATTTAAAAAAGTTTTTCACTTCTTACCTTTTTCAATTGCTTCGTCAATTGAACCAACATATGAAAAAGCATTCTCAGGTAAATCATCAACTTCTCCATTTAAAATAGCTTCAAATCCTGCAATAGAGTCTTCCAGCTTTACATATCTACCTTCAATTCCAGTGAATTGCTCTGCAACGAAGAATGGTTGTGACATAAACTTCTGCATTTTTCTCGCTCTAGAAACTACTAGCTTATCTTCATCTGATAGTTCATCCATACCAAGAATCGCAATTATATCTTGCAAATCTTTATATTGTTGTAATGTGGCCTGAACCGATCTAGCGACATTATAATGTCTATCTCCAATTATGCGTGGATCAAGAATTCTTGAAGTAGAAGTTAATGGATCAATAGCTGGATAAATTCCAAGCTCTGCAATTTTTCTCTCTAATACCGATGTAGCATCTAAGTGAGCAAATGCAGTAGCAGGCGCAGGATCTGTCAAGTCATCAGCAGGTACATAAATAGCTTGTACTGATGTAATTGATCCCTTCTTGGTTGAAGTAATTCTTTCCTGCAAATCTCCCATCTCTGTTGAAAGAGTTGGTTGATATCCAACAGCTGATGGCATTCTTCCAAGAAGTGCTGATACTTCTGAACCGGCTTGGGTAAATCTAAAAATATTATCTACAAATAAAAGTACATCCCTACCTTCATCATCTCTAAAATATTCTGCCATTGTTAAAGCACTCAATCCTACTCTAAGTCTAGCACCTGGAGGCTCATTCATTTGACCAAAAACTAGAGCTGTTTTATCAATAACTCCCGATTCTGTCATCTCAGCATATAAATCATTTCCTTCTCTTGTTCTTTCTCCAACTCCAGCAAATACTGAGAAACCACCATGTTCGGTAGCAATATTTCTAATTAATTCTTGAATCAAAACTGTTTTACCAACTCCAGCTCCTCCAAATAGTCCGGTTTTACCACCCCTTGTGTAAGGCTCCATCAGATCAACAACTTTAATTCCTGTTTCAAACATTTCTGAGGAAGTGGTTAAACTTTCTTGTGCGGGTGCAGAACGGTGAATTGGAGATATAACTTTATTTTTGACATCACCTTTTTGATCGATAGGATTTCCTAAAACATCAAACATTCTTCCTAAAGTTTCTTGTCCAACTGGTACTGAAATTGGTTTTCCAGAATCAGTTACACTTTCTCCTCTGACTAAACCATCGGTAGAGTCCATTGCAATGGTTCTTACCACTCCTTGACCTAAATGTTGTGCTGTTTCAAGTACTAAGTCTGTACCATCTTTTCTTTTGATACTTAATGCATTTAAGATTCTAGGAAGATGTCCTTCTTCAAATTTTACATCAACTACCGCACCAGTTATTTGTAATATTTTACCTTTATTATTCATTTTATGTCCCCTTAATCGACTAATGCCTCTGCCCCGCCGACAATTTCTAACATTTCTGTTGTGATTGCAGCCTGACGAGCTTTGTTAAATTCTAATTTTAATTCTTTAATTATTTCTTTTGCATTCTCTGTTGCATTATCCATTGCAATCATTCTTGCTGCTTCTTCACTACTATAAGACTCTAGAAGCTGTTGCCACATCTGAACATTAATATGCTTTGGAATTAATGTAGAAACTATTTCCTTCTGTCCAGGCTCATAGTCATAGTTATAATTTGTAATATTATAATCTAATGAGAAGTCAACAGGTAATACTTTTTCCATTATTAAATCTTGGGAAGCCAAAGTTCTAAATCTATTGTAAATGACGTGCACTTCATCAATATCTTGATTTTCAAAAGCGCCTATAAAAGTCTTTGAAATATCGGACGCTGTATCATAGCTCATATCTTTCCAAAAATCAAAAAATGTTTCTTTAACATTATAATCCCTTTTTGAAAAGTATTCTGATGCTTTTTTACCCAAGCAGAAAAGTTGAACCTTATCTTTACCAATTTTTTCTATTTCTTTTTCTGCTAATCTGATCACACTAGAATTAAATGATCCGGCAAAACCTCTATCGCTAGTAACAATAATCATTCCAACATTATTAACATTACGTTTTTCAACTAGTGAAATATCAGTTGAACTAATTTGAGGTAGTATTCTACAAATGAGTTCTTGTGTATTTCTTGCATAAGGTCTTGAAATTTCCATTTTGTCTTGAGCTTTCTTAACTTTAGCTGCAGCAACCATTTTCATTGCTTTTGTAACTTGTTGAATGCTTGTTACAGATTTAATTCTTTCTGATAGATTTTTTAAATTAGCCATCTTAGAAGCTCTTCTTAAATTCCTCAATTGCACTATTCATCTTTTGACCTAGGTCGTCTGAAATATCTCCAGAGGTACTAATTTCAGCTAAGCAGTCTGAATGTTTGGCATCAAAATGCTCCAACAGCCCTACTTCAAATTCTTTAACTAAATCCAGTTCAACGTCATCTAGATAGCCTTGACTAGCCGCATATATGATTGCAACCTGTTTTTCAGTCGTCATGGGTACATATTGATTTTGTTTAAGAATTTCAACCATTCTTCTTCCACGAGTAATTTGAGCTGCAGTTGATTCATCTAAATCTGAAGCAAATTTTGCAAATGCTTCGAGCTCTCTAAACTGAGCTAAATCTAATCTCAATTTACCTGCAATTTTCTTCATTGCTTTGATCTGTGCACTTCCACCTACTCTTGAAACTGACAAACCAACATCAACAGCTGGCCTAACACCTCCATTAAATAGATTAGTATCTAAGTAAATTTGCCCGTCAGTAATTGAAATAACATTTGTAGGAATATATGCTGAAACATCACCCTCTTGGGTTTCAATTACAGGAAGAGCGGTTAAAGAACCTGAGCCTAAATCTTCAGATAATTTGGATGATCTTTCTAATAATCTACTATGCAAATAAAATACATCTCCTGGAAAAGCTTCTCTTCCTGGAGGTCTTCTTAAGACAAGTGACATTTGTCTATATGCTGTTGCTTGCTTAGATAAATCATCATATACAATTAAACCATGCATACCGTTATCTCTATAATACTCACCCATTGCACACCCTGAATATGGAGCGATGTATTGCAATGGAGCTGGATCTGAAGCGTTTGCTACAACTACTGTTGTATATTCCATTGCTCCATTTGCTTCCAACTCTGCAACTAATTTTGCAACAGTAGATGCTTTTTGTCCAATTGCTACATAAACACAATATACTGGGCTATCAGAATTATGGGTCAATTTCTGATTTATAATTGCGTCAATAGCAATAGCAGATTTTCCTGTCTGTCTATCACCAATAATTAATTCTCTCTGTCCTCTGCCGATTGGAATCATGCTATCAATAGATTTTAGTCCAGTTTGTAGGGGTTCTTTTACTGGAAATCTTTGCATAACGCCCAAAGCTTTTCGCTCAATTGGTAATGTTTCTTTTGCATTAATAGGACCTTTTCCATCCATTGGCTGACCTAAAGGATCAACAACGCGACCTAAAAGCTCTTTTCCGACAGGAACTTCCACAACTTTCCCAGTTCTTTTGACAGTATCGCCTTCTTTAACCAGACTACTGTCTCCAAACAATACAGCACCAACATTTTCTTCTTCTAGATTTAAAGCCATTCCAAAAACATCATTTGGGAACTCTACAAGCTCAGAACTCATTACACTTCCTAGTCCACTTGTTCGAGCAACTCCGTCTCCAATCTCTAGAACTTCGCCCACCTCATTAACATCAACGCTTTCATTGATATTTTTGATTTGACTTCTTAACAAATTTCCAATTTCATTTGTTTTAATATCCATTTATACCCCTACTAATTTTGATTTTGCGTTTTCTAATTTTGTTCGCAGACTACTATCATATAGCGTATCGTCTACTTTAATTTTAAGTCCACCAATTAAGTTTTTATCAACATTAAAATCAATATTGATTTTTTTATTAACAAGCTCACTTAAAGAATTGGTAATATCATCTTTGTGATTGTTATCTATCTCAGCTGATGATACTACTTCAACAAATGCTATATTTAGTTTCTTTTTTGATGATAAAGTAAAATGCTTTGATATCTCTTGAATAAGATTTGTATCATCATTTTCAATCACAACTTTTAACACTTCAACCAATATTTCATTCATTGAGCTTGAAACAGCTTTTTCAAAAAGACTAATTTTCTCAGCAACTTCAATAGTCTTTGATTTAAAGAAAGTATTTATAGCTAAATCTCCCTTAAGAACAATACTGAAATTTTCTAATCCACTACTAACGCTATTAAAATCATCAAACGTGTTAACGGCATCATTTAATAAATTAGAATATATATTTATCTTTTTAAGATTTTGCTTCATCTGCTTTCACTGCTTCTAATGATGATTTTATAAACCTACTATTATCATCATCCTTAACATTTCTTTGTAAAACTTTTGTAGCTAATTCTAAGCTAAGATCTACAACTTCTTCTTTTATTTCTTTAATGGCGCGCGTTTTTTCAATTTCTATCTTTGATTTTGCGTCATCGAGAAACTCATTTGATTTAGCTTTTGCATCATTAAGAATCTTAGCTGCAGACTCTTCAGCTCTTTGCTTACTATCGCCGACAATTGCTTTACCTTCCTTCTTTGCCTCATTAAGTATTTTTTCTGATTCATCTTTAATTTGTTCCAAATCAGTTTTTGCACTTTCTGCCATTTTCAGAGATTCTGCAATATCCTTTTCTCTTTCTTCTAAAAAATCAAGTAGAGGATTCCATGCATACTTTCTTAATACAAAAAGTACGGTCATAAAAATAACTAATGACCAGACATACGTGCCTAATTCTGGCGTTAATAATGGATTCATATTATTTCCTTATTTTGATTACAGAACTAATGATAATAATCCAAGCAAAATTGCTGCACCTTCAACTAAAATAGCTAAAAGAAATGTTTGCGATCTAATTTCTCCAGCTGCTTCAGGCTGTCTTGCAATTGCTTGTGCTACTCCATACCCAATTAATCCGATACCAATTCCGGCACCTATTACTGCTAACCCTGCTCCCATAGTGAGACTCCTTTTTTTGTTAGTGATCTACGTGTATAGCCATTCCTATAAAAACGGCTGTTAATAATGCAAAAACGTATGCTTGTATAACTGCAACAAGCAATTCAAGCATAGTTAATCCTAGTGCTAGTGAAATTGAAAAAGGGGCAATACCAAATCCTGCAAACCCTCCAATTTCAGCAGTAGCACTGAAAATAAATGTAATAAATATAACTAAAGCAATGTGTCCGCCCATCATATTACCAGCCAACCTAAGAGTTAAAGCTAATGGACGAATAAATAAACCCATAAATTCGATCGGAACTACTACAAAATACAGTGGCCATGGCAGCCCTGAAGGTGCCAAGTTTTTCCAATGTTGGATAAAACCATACTTCTGAATACCTGCACCAATAAATGCAAAAAAAGTGATGGTTGCAATTGCAAATGTAACATTGACGTTGGCGGTTACAGTATGTCCACCCTTTGATAGTAAATATAATATATTATCCTTATTTAACATATCTGCTTGGTATCCAATCTTGCCAACTAGGCCAGCTAAATCAAAAATTGGAATTAACCCTAGTATGTTTCCAAAAAGTACAAAAAAGAATATAGTATATATTAACGAAGCCCAATGCCTGTACTCTTTTACTCCAATAAAATTCTTTAATACATCATCTCTCAAATAGATGACAAACATTTCAATAATGCTCATAAACTTGTTAGGAATGTTTTTTTTGTGTGAAATATATGCCTGAATCAATGTAATTAAGGTTGTAACTACAATTGTAGATACAAAAAATAGTAAAAAAACATGCTTGGTAATTCCAAGATCAATATAAAATATAGAATCTGACGATAATCCGAAAAAGTTTGAAATTTTTGCAGAAAAAGAATTAAGAAATTCAAATTCAAAAATATTTTTTTTGCTATTGGCAACGTGGTCAATGGCATACTGTGGGGCTTGATCCATTGTCCATTCTTTTCCAACTTTTTCACCAACAAACATCGCCGAAATATAAATAGAAACACACAAGGAAAAACAGAAAAAAAGGTTTAATTCTTAATTATTATTATTTACGTGATTATATGCACGATAAGAAGCATGAAAAACACCTAAAATTATCATAAAAATTCTCCAGAAATCATTGAAAATAAAAAAAGCTATTAAAAGCCACGAAATTATAATACCTAAAAATTCAAAATATATTGAATAGCTTTTGGCAAGAATTCTGCTCAAAGATTTTTTATCACTCATCTACAATTATATCACATCGGCCCGAAAACTGAGCTCCATCTTCTATAGTGAGAACTTTATATTGTAAATTACCAACAAGCTCACAACCTTTTAACAGTTCTGCTGGACCGTTAATTGAAGCATCTCCTTCAATAAATCCATTGATCTGAATCATAGAAGCCTTCACATTTCCAAATATCTTGCCACTTTTAGCAAGCTGGATAGCACCTTGAGTATGCACAGAACCTCTTATTTCACCATAAATAGTAACATTCCCACTTAAAATCATGTCCCCATCAATAGAAACATCTTCAGCAATTATGGTTTGACTATTTATTGATTTATTTTGAATCTTCATCATTGTTTAATTTATCAGATTTTAATTTAAAGTCTTCAAAAAAAGTGTTTGGATTCATTGGTGCTCCATCTTTCCAAATTTCAAAATGTAGATGTGGACCTGATGACATTCCTGTATTACCCATTTTTGCAATGATATCTCCCGCTTTAACTTTATCACCTTTGTTAAAAAATAAATCTTCGTTGTGATAGTAGTGCGATAAATATCCATTTTGATGGTCAATAATGATAAAATTACCAAAATTATTTGAGAAATCGCTAAAAACAACAAGCCCATCAGCAGTTGAAAAGATAGGAGTTGATATATTATTTACAATATCAATTCCAAAATGCTTTGTATCCATATCAAACTCTTTACTTATCAGCCCATTTGCAGGCTTGATTAACGGAAGATTGTTTGTAACCATATATCGAATATTTTTTTCATTTAAATTATGCGATTTTTCAGTACCGATGATTGAATCAATGTATGTTTTCATAAGCGCTATTTCTTCTATAGTTTCATCGATACTACTTATAATTTCCTTTTGTTGTTTTATCTCATTATTAATTGTAGAAATTCTTAAATATTCTTTAATAATTGGAGAGGAAATAAACAACAAAGCTGTTGAAATAAGTAACATTACTGATAAAGTGGATACGGTAGCAATAAAAGTAAATTTTGTAAATTCTATTTGCCAACTTTTATCCGTAAAAGGTGAAATAAATAAAATTTTGTATTTACTAAGCTTCATTAAAGTGTGTTTAATCAGGTTTTATAGATTTTAATTTCTCTAAAACTCTATTAACTGTTTTTTTATCAAAATTAATTTTAATAAATCCCTTTTTAGTTTTATTATTTTGTTTGATTAATACTTTCTCTCCAATCAACCTCGATAGCGAATTCTGCATATTTTGTAATTCTGGAGATGTCTTTTTATTTTTTATAATTAAAGATTCAGTTTTTCTAACTGAAATTTTTTCTTTTAAAAGTTTTTTCCAAAATCGAATCATTCCTTGGGAAGTTTTATGTTGTAAAATTGCTCTGGCTTGACCAGCATTTATCTCTCCTTTTAAGATACTATCTTGAATTTGATTTGGAAGCTTTAGCAATCTTAGTGTATTAGATACTGCTGGTCTGGATTTTCCTACAGTCTTTGCAATTTCAGTAATTGAAGATTCTAAATTATTTTGTAAATATTTGTACCCCTTTGCTTCTTCAATTGGATTAAGATCTTCTCGTTGAATATTTTCTATCAAAGCCATATACATTATATCTTTATTTGATTCAGTATCTATCACATATGCTAGGATTCTTTTCTTTTTTAAAAGCTTATGTGCTCTATATCTTCTTTCTCCCGCAACAATGATATATTTATTATCAACCTGTTTTACTGTAATTGGACTAATTAATCCTTTTTCATCAATTGACTGTGCTAGCTGTTTTAAAGATTTGTCTTCAAAACTCTTTCTAGGTTGATTTGGATTTGGCTTAATTTTACTAATAAGGATATTACTCTGGTTAAAATCTTCTAAACTAGACTTAGATGGAGTAAGCAGGGCTCCTAATCCTTGGCCTAAATTTTTATTTTTCTTCATTAATTATCTCCAATGCTAAATCCATATAGTCTTTAGCTCCTGAACAATTGATATCATACATAATTGCTGGCTTTCCATCATCTGGAGCCTCTGCTAGTCGTACATTTCTATTAATCTTGGTATTAAATAATTTATTTTTAAAATTTGCCTTTAACAAACCTTCAACCTTTTTTGATAACTTTAGTCTTTTGGTATGCATTGTTATTAATAAGCCAAGAATATTTAATTTATCGTTAATGTTCTCTTTAACAATTTTAATTGTTTCTTGAAGACTTTTTAAGCCTTCCAGCGCAAAAAATTCACTTTGGATAGGTATAAGAATGTCGGTTGAAGCTGTTAAAGCATTTAAAGTTAGCAGCCCTAAAGATGGAGGACAATCAATTAATATGTAGTCATATTCTTTTTTGATTCGATTAATTAATTTTAAAAGCTGTTTTTCTCTATTTGAAATGGATACCAATTCAACTTCGCATCCAACTAAGTTTGTATCGGACTTGATAAAATCTAAGTATTCAATATTTGTACTAGCGATGATATCCTTCATCTTTTCATTGCCAGTCATTGCATCATAAATAGTTAAATCACACTCTATACCAAAGTTATTTAACCCAGTAGTTGCATTTGCTTGAGGATCAAAATCTATTAATAATGTTTTTTTTTCTAAAATTCCTAAACTAGCTGCTAGATTAATTGCTGTTGTAGTTTTTCCTACACCACCTTTTTGATTTATAATTGAAATTACTTTTTTCATTTGAACAAAAAATTTAATTGGTTAAAAGGGTAATACAAAGTTTTTAAAAAATCATTTTATATAACTTAACTTACTATTGTGAATTCAAAAATTTTAATAACAGGATTTAATGGAGAGCTGGGTAGTAAAACACTCGATTCTTTAGTAAAGGAAAATTATTCAGTTATTGGAATAGACTTGGATGAAAAAATAAGTTATTCTGATAATACGGAATTAATTAAAGGGTCTGTTGACGACAATGATTTAATACAATCAATTTTTGATAATAATAGGATTTCAGAAGTGTATCATTTTGCTGCTTTATTAAGCCAGACAGCTTCTAAAAATCCAAATTTAGCTACAAAAATAAATGAATACGCATCTCAAAATCTTATTGATTGTGCAATTAAGCATGGTTTAGAAAATAATATAAAAGTAAAATTTTTTTTTCCAAGTTCTATAGCAGTTTATGGTCCAAAAAAAATTATTAATGCATCTGAACTTGATATAATTAAACCAACAACAATTTATGGGATTAATAAACTAGCAGTGGAGAGATATGGAACTAAAAAACACTCAGAATATAATTCAAAAAATTATGGTATTGATTTTAGATCAATTAGATTTCCAGGAGTTATCAGTAATTACAGCATCCCTTCCGGAGGTACGACTGATTATGCCCCTCAAATGATTCATGCAGCAGTTAATAAAAAACAATACACATGTAAGCTTGCTGAAGAAACATTGTTACCATTTATAAGCATCAGTAAAACAGTTTCATCAATTAAACAACTAATGAGTATGGACAATATAAATTCAACTTTAAGAGTATTTAATATACAAGAAGCAAGTTTTTCAGTAGGTGATTTACATAATGCACTTCAAAGCAAGTTGAATGGATTCAAGATGATATACAAAATTGATAATAAATTTCAATCAGTTGCAGATTCATGGCCTTCAAGTTTAAATTGTGATGAGGCAAAGGAGAAATGGAATTTTTCAAGCTCAAATGATTTTGAAAAATTCATTTCAAATATTATAAATGAAAAATGGATAAATGAAAAAAATTGATCAAATACTGAATTCTGAACTTGAAAATATTAAAAATCAAGGTACGTATAAAAGCGAAAGAATTATTGAAACAGCTCAAGAAGCAGAAATCAATGTTTTAGGTAAAAAGGTTCTAAATTTTTGTGCGAATAATTATTTAGGTCTTGCTAATAACACTCAAATTAGAAACGCAGCAATTACTGCAATCGAAGAATGGGGTTTTGGATTGGGATCAGTGAGGTTTATATGTGGAACACAAACTATACATAAAGATTTGGAAAAAGCAGTTAGTGATTTCTTGAACAAGGATGATACGATCTTGTACTCTTCATGTTTTGATGCTAATGGCGGTTTATTTGAAACTATTTTAAATCAAGAAGATGCAGTTTTCTCAGATGAATTGAACCATGCTTCTATTATTGACGGTATTAGACTATGTAAAGCAAAAAAATATAGATATAAAAATTGTAATATGGAGGATTTAGAGAATCAACTGAAAACATCTACTGCAAGAATTAAATTAATTGCTACAGATGGAGTATTTAGCATGGATGGAACTATTGCTCCATTAGAAAAAATTACAAAATTAGCATCAAAGTATGATGCTTTAGTCATGGTAGATGATTGTCATGCAACAGGGTTTGTAGGCTTAACCGGCAAAGGAAGCGGAGAACATCATAATGTGCTCAATAAAATTGATATTATCACCTCTACATTTGGAAAAGCTCTTGGAGGAGCTTCAGGCGGATTTGTTTCAGCTTCATCCAGCATTATTGATACACTGAGGCAAAAATCAAGGCCATATCTTTTCTCAAATAGTTTAGCACCCACATTAGTTGTCGCTTGTTTAAAAGCACTTGAAATAATAAATAACGATAGTGAACTAATATCCAAACTACATTTTAATACAAATTATTTCAGAAAAAAAATGTGTGAATTAGGTTTTGAAGTAAAGGGCGATTCACATCCCATAGTTCCTGTTATGACATATGATGCAAAAAAAACAGTAGCTTTATCTGAGATGCTTTTAGAAAAAAATATTTATGTAATTCCATTTTCTTTTCCAGTTGTACCTAAAGATAAAGCAAGGATTAGAGTTCAGCTTTCTTCATTACATGATCAAAAGCAATTAGATTATGCTATAGAGGCGTTTCATGATTGCGGAAAGACCTTAAATATTATTTAAAAAAATAGTGAAAAAAGCACTTAATGTATTAAATTCACTCACTTATGGATAATTCAATAAGAAACAGATTATTAACAATCCTTTTTATTTTTGGATTAGGGATATATGCACTCTTTCCTTCGTTGCAATATGCAATGCTTAGCGAAGAAAGCATTTCTAATCTTTCAAAAGAGGAAGTTGATTATTATGAACAAAAAACTATTAAGCAAGGATTAGATCTCAAAGGCGGTATATATATAGCTTTAGAAGTTGACTTGCCTCAATTGATTAACAATCTTGCAAAAAATAAAGACAAGAACTTTGACTTATTTCTTAGTGATTTGAAAAACGAGTATACTAGTAGCTCTGTAGATTTCTTTTCGGTTTTTGAGCGGTTAGCAGATAAAAATGACTTAAAATTGCCAAGGTATTTTATAAATTATGGAAAGACTAAAGATCAAATTATAGCTCAATTATCATTACAATCAGATGATTCCATTAGAAGAGTTATTGAGATCATTCAAAACCGTGTTGACCAATTTGGCGTTGCTGAACCCACGATTCAAAAACAAGGAAATAATCGAGTTATCGTTGAGCTTGCAGGTATACAAGATTCTGAAAGAGCAAGAGATCTATTACAAAGTACTGCACTGCTAGAGCTAATGATTGTTAAAAACATGGAAAGTACTAGTGCTCTTATCAGACAACTTGATAGTTTTTCATTAGTTAAAAATGAAAATATTTCAAAAAATATAGGCGAACTTGATGAGCTTTTCAATAAAGCTGAAACAACTGATTTAAGCTTTTCATCTCTACTAATATCTGTTGGAGGTGAGCTAGCTATTTCTTCTAAAAACTTAATTTCCTTAAAAGATATGTTATCTGAAAGCGATGTTAAAAAGATTTTAGAAGCTACAAATAGTGTCATTCTAACTAGCAATTCTTCAATTACTCTTATTAATGAAATTGGAGAAGAAGAAGAATTTTTTACATTATATCACTTATTCAAAAATGCTGAATTAACAGGTGGAGCAATAGAAGATGCTCAAATGAGACTAAGTCAGTCTGGTGTATCAGCTGGTCAAGCCGTCGTTGAATTAGAGATGAGCAATGAAGGTTCAAGAGAATGGGCTAGAATAACTGGTGCAAATATTAATAATAGAATTGCTATTGTATTAGATAAGAAAGTACATATGGCTCCTGTCATTAGAAGTCAGATTTTTGGTGGTGGAACAATAATTGAAGGTTTAGACTCTATTCAGGAAGCTGAAGATATCGCTATTGTATTAAGGGCTGGAGCGCTTCCAGTTCCTGTTTCAATAGTAGAGGAACGAACTGTTGGTGCATCTTTAGGTGCAGATTCAGTAGCTAAAGGAACACTTTCAATGGCAATTGGTCTATTGCTTGTAGTTATGTTCATTGTACTTTTTTACAAAATGTCTGGTTTTGTAGCTAGTTTTTCTGTCATGTGGACTTTGATTCTACTACTTGGCATTCTTGCTTTGCTAGAAGCAACTTTAACCCTACCTGGTATAGCTGGTTTAATACTAACTGTTGGAATGTCTGTGGATGCTAATGTTATTATTTTTGAAAGGATTAAAGAAGAACTTAAGAATGGAAAATCTGTACGATCTGCAATTGATGCAGGCTATGAAAGAGCAATCACAACAATTGTTGATGCTAATCTAACAACAGGTATAGCTGCTGCTGTCTTATATCAATATGGTAGTGGTCCAATTAAAGGATTTGCCACTGTTTTATTTTGGGGAATTATTGTAAGTATGTTTACTGCGATAATCGTTACGAGATTTGTTTTTGACTTTATTACATCAAGAAAAAATATTGAAAAATTAAGTATATAATTATGAAATTTATGGAAAATACTAAAATTAATTTTATGAAATTTAAAACCATTGGTTTCGGCTTGTCATCCGCAATGGCTTTTGGTTCTGTACTATTACTTTTGATGGGTATCAATCTTGGAATAGACTTTAAAGGTGGAACTGCTATTGGAGTTAGTTTTTCTGAAGATATATTAATTGAAGAGGTTAGAAGTACTTTAAAAACGGTATCCGTAAATGATACTAACTTTGATTTAAGCGCAGAAGAAGTTAGGTATTTTGGCAGTAATAGTGATGTTATGATTAAAATCAAAACTATTGAAAATGAACCAGACAATTTTGGTCAATTAGTAATAAATCATTTGTATAGTTCGTTAAATGGCAAAGTTCCTGAAAACAAAAATGATTTTATTTTATCTCTCGGTTCTGTTAGTCCTAAAGTAGGATCAGAGCTAAGTGGAAAAGCTTTATGGTCAGTGATTTCAGCGCTTGTTCTTATATTATTTTATATTTCTGTTCGATTTGAATTTAGATTTGCACTGGGAGCAATTTTAGCTTTAGTTCATGATGTTATCATCACATTAGGAATTTTTTCGCTAACAGGTTTTGAAATTACGTTAAGTACAGTTGCAGCTTTCTTAACTATTGTAGGATATTCTCTGAATGACACTATTGTTATTCTTGACAGAATTAGAGAAAATATGAAATCTTCAGGAACTGTAATGTTTGAATCAACTATAAACAAGAGTATTAACCAATCATTAAGTCGAACATTAATAACCTCTTTAACAACATTACTAGTCATAGTTGTTCTGCTCATCTATGGTGGAGAAGTTATTAGGCCTTTTTCATTTACAATGTTAGTTGGTGTAATCATCGGAACATACTCTAGTATTTACATCGCAAGTGCTTTGCTTGCTACCATTTATCAGAATTCTAAATAATGAATAATAGGATTTTATTTCCTTTTACGGCATTGTGCTTAATTTGGGGATCTACATGGTATTTTATTAAGATTTCACTTAATGCTGGAGTTCCTCCTTTTTATGGAGTCGGTCTACGCTTTCTATTTTCAGGAATAATATTTTTTATCTATATATATTATAAAAAGCTAAGTATTCCAACTACGCCACAAGCAATCAAACTTTATCTATCATTTGGTCTATTAAATTTCAGCTTATCGTATGGAATGACGTACTGGGCAACACAATACATCTATTCTAGCATTTCTTCTATATTATGGGGTCTTTTTCCATTGTTTACTAGCCTTATGGCACACTTTATGATAAAAGATGATCCCGATGAAAGGCTAAATAAAAATAAAATTTTTGCATTAATGATGGGATTAGTTGGGGTAGCAATTATGAGTGCAAATCAAGAAATTGATTTTGCTTCGCAATCCTTTTCTGCAATTTTAGTACTTATTAGTGTTATTATAATTGCAGCATATCCAAGCGTTCAATACAAAAAATATAACGATGAAGTTGGTCCTTATCAGATGAATGCAGTTTGCCAAGTGATGACAGGAATTGTTATGCTTTCAATGTCATCTTTGTTCAATGAAGATTTATCTGTTATCATTTGGAATAATGAATTAATTCTCTCAACACTTTACTTGATTATTTTTGGTGGATTTATATCTTGGGGTATCTATTTTTGGCTCTACCAGCATTTGAATGTAACTCAAGTTACATACGTTGCGATATTCCCCCCGATAGTAGCAATCTTCTTAGGTTGGGTATTTTTAGGAGAAGTACTGTCTTCGCAGGAAATAATAGGAACCTTACTTATTTTAGGAAGTTCTATACTAATTTATAGGAAGTAGAACCAATTTTTTAATAAATTAAATTATGATAGAAAAGATAAAATCAAATTTACTTGCTGGGATTGCAACAATTGTTCCTTTAGCACTAACTGTTTATGTTTTACAAGTCACTTTAGAAATTACCTATTGGATTGGCGGTACAGTTGCAGAACCATTAAAAAGATTTGTAGATGTAACTTTTCCAGGGTTTGGTTTAATAAGTTCATTAGTTGGTTTACTTATAGTATTCTTGGCTCTATTTATTTTTGGTGCCCTTGCAAGAAACGTGTTTGGTAAGAAAGTTGTTGAGTGGTTTGAAAAAATTTTTAAGAAAATTCCCTTGATTGATACAATATATGGAACAACAAAACAATTAATTGAAACTGTTTCAGGGTCAAACAATGATTCATTCCAAAAGGTAGTTTATGTTGAATACCCTAGAAAAGGTATGTGGACACTTGGCTTTGTTACAAGTGAGTCAACAAATCAAACCAACGAAGAATTTTATCATATTTTTGTACCCACCACTCCCAATCCCACTTCAGGTTTCTTTTTAATTATTGCAAAAGAAGATACTACACCTGCAGATATTGATGTTGAAGAAGCTTTCAATATGATAGTTACAAGTGGAATTGTTGGAAATCACAAGAATTCAATAGTTAAGTAAAAAAAAGAGCACCTAAGTGCTCTTTTTTTTAATTAAACCTAAAAGATAAAAGTCTATTAACCTCTACCTCTAGCCATAGGTGCACGTGATACATCACCGTCTTTATCGATGAAGTATAAAAAGCCACTTTCACGAGTTACGCCTGCATCAGCAACTTTTTCTGCATTTCCGCCACCAGATCCGCCTCTTGACATACCTGAACGCCATACATTACCATCTTTACCTAAATAATATAGATAGCCTTTTTCTTTACTAACACCTGTTGTTTTTACTTTTTCAGCCATTTTTTATTCTCCTTAAAAGATTATTTATAAGCTTTATTTTTATAACATTACAAGTCTACGTCTAAACTTAATTTTTTGCAAGAATTTTCTCGTCGGAGCTCCCTCGATAAATTTTACAAAAAAAGCTTTAAATTTTTTTTTATTTGATTAAATTTGGCCCATGCCCCGGTAGCTCAGCTGGATAGAGCAACGGATTTCTAATCCGTAGGTCACAGGTTCAAATCCTGTCCG
>MDTC01126375.1_pt1 | contig 24730 bp, 24 predicted proteins | sample 811181 | NCBI WGS metagenome assembly MDTC01 (sample SAMN05326644, study PRJNA326480) | marine metagenome | isolation source: seawater | place: Pacific Ocean: North | collected 2011
CTGGCAAAATGCTATAAATTTGCTTTGCTCCTAGTGGGGTTTGCCTCAACCATACTTGTTACCTTGTATGTGGTGAGCTCTTACCTCACCTTTTCACCCTTACTAGCTTATGCTAGCGGTTATTTTCTGCAGCACTTTCCGTAAACTTACGTTTCCCAGGTATTACCTGGCACTATTGCCTATGGAGCCCGGACTTTCCTCTGTTTACACAGCGATCATATAGTTGACTCTCGATATAAGTATAGAGAAGTTTGATATATATAGAAATATTTATCGTTAATATTTGGATGCCACAATATATGCGATCCAGCCTGGATCCGCATCACATTTAGTCATTCTATAGAATTTTTCAGTTTCTTGATTATTTTTATAATCCCAGCGTTGCATGTATATATCAATAGACTTGAACCCTGCCTCAGTTAAACATTCCTTGATTTCAGGCAAAGACCATAATCTCCAATTATATTCAAAAGCTTTCTTAATGACAGAACCATCGTTAAACTCAAAATGTATATGACATGTTATATAATTTGTTATTGGGTTAAAGCTATGTTGGTCCCAGCAATAGGTAAAATCTTTATATTTAGTCTTCTCCTCTAGTTCTTGATGAGCCTCATAACCACCAAAAGCATCTAACATCAACAAACCTTTTGGTTTAAGGTTCTTATAAGAATTTTTAAAATATTTAACGAGATCTTTTCTGTTATGAAACACCCAATAACTAAAGTTGAAGGCAGAAACACAGTCAACTTTTGGTGTCTGCTTAGTTTGAGAATTACCCTTTATTAATTTAATTCTATTAAACTCATCTTCCCCTAAAGAATTCAAACACTCTTTTTTAGCAAACTGGAGAATATTCTCATCCAAATCAATTGCATAAGCGGTATTATTGGAACTATTTTGCACCCAAGCAGATGATATTTTTGCTGAAGCACAAAAATCTTCTCTAACGCTGTTGCACTCTGACTTATTATATTTCTTGAAAGTTTTTGAGATAAATTCAACCTCAAAATCTACATTCTGAACTGATAGTTCATACAAGTCGTATCTATTAGCTGTTTTAGCTGTTAGCTTTAGCTTCTTAGTCATATGTTGATTCTTCAAAATTAGTTATAAGTTCTATGTTTTTATCTGATTGAATAATATCATGTATAAATTTTTTCCATTTCTTAGATGAGCTAGTATTATAATATAAACTAAACAAATGCCTAAGCAAGAGATAATTACTTGTATCTTTATTTTCTGGACTCAGTGCATATTTTAAATATTTGTCTAGAATACTCTTTCTAGATAGCACCCCTTCATTACCATATATTTTTTCTTCAATTTCATTCAAGAACATCGGGTTATCATATATTTTTCTTCCAATCATTAATCCATCAAATTTATTAATATTTTTTCTAATTTCTAAAATATCATCAACTCCACCATTCAAATAAAATTCAAGATCAGGGTAAGCATTTTTTATGACACTTACATCTGCATACCTAAGCAATGGTATCTTTCTGTTCTTTTTTGGGCTCAAGCCATTTAAAATTGCATTTCTTGCATGGATTATATATTTACTACATCCCGAATCTTTTGTTTTATCAATTAAGTTAAACAGTAAATCAAGATTTTCTTCATAGCCTAGTCCCAATCTGGTTTTTATAGAAATAGGCAAACTACATGATTTTTTTATCTCATAAACACAATCAGCTACCTTATCTGGATCTCTCATTAAGCAAGCTCCAAATTCTCCTTTTACTACTTTAGAACTAGGGCATCCAATATTCAGATTAATTTCATTGTAACCTTTCTCCTCAATAATACTGGCACACAGACCATATTTTTTAGGATCTGAACCAGCTAGCTGTATTGTTAGGTTTTTTTCTTCTTCCTTGACTGTATAATTTTTTCTATCTGTATGAAGAAAAGAGTCGCATGTGATCATTTCCGTATATAAATAGATATTTTTTGATAATATTCTTACAAATGACCTATAATATTGATCAGTTCTGCCAACCATAGGGGCTAAATATATACGCTTATTGTTCATGCTGAGTTATTCTATTATATAAGATAATTAATACCTAATGATAACCTTTTAATAAAATGAAAATAAATAAAGAAGATATAACAATAGTCATATTGGCAGGAGGAAAATCCGAGAGAATGGGTGGTCAAGATAAGGGCTTACTACAGATAAATAAAAAATATATTATTAAATACTTGTATAATATATGTAAAGAATATTCGAATGAAATTTATGTCAATGCTAATAGAAATCTTAATGCATATAGTGAAATAGGTTTGATAGCCTGGAAAGATATATTGGATAATTATCAAGGGCCTTTATCTGGCATGTATACGTCACTTACGAATGCTAAAACTAAATATATAATGACCTTACCTTGCGATGGACCATTAGTAAACCACGTCTATTTTGAAAGGATGATTGATATTAATAGTAATTTTGATGTTAGAGCTGCACATGACGGAGACAGGATACAACCAGTATATTCCTTAATAAAAAAAGATTTATTGAATAATTTAAAATTATTTCTAGATACTGGTCAGAGGAAAATTGATAAGTGGTATAATCAATGTGATTTAGAACTAGTAGATTTTTCAGATGAGAAAAATATATTTATCAATATAAACAGTCAGAAAGACTTGATAGAATATAAAAAAATAATAAGTGAAAATGTAAAACATTATGAATGACAAAAAAAGGATAGCATGGTGTATTACTGGTTCTGGTCACTACTTAAAAGAATCAATAGAAATAATTCTTACTCTAAAAAATGTTGATTTATTTCTTAGTAAAGCGGGTGAGGAAGTTCTTAAATGGTATGACTATAGTCTCGAAGATTTCAAATCAAAAGGAATAAAGGTCTTCAAAGATATAACTTCTAGCTCTGCTCCTGTTAGCTTACTCTATGAAGGCGTATATAAACTGATTATAGTTTCTCCAACAACATCTAATACAATTGCAAAAATGTCTTATGGTTTATCAGATAGTCTAATAACAAATATGTTTGCACAAGCTGGGAAATGTAAAATACATTCAATTGTTTTCGCTTGTGATACTGAACCTACAGTAATTACACAAGCGCCAAAAAAATCTGTGACACTATATCCTAGAGATATAGAGCTAGAAAATTATGAAAAATTAAAAAAATTTAAAAACGTAGATGTTGTGGACGATGTTGTAAGTCTAAATAAAGCTTTGGGGGAATGGATATGAAAAATAAAATTTTGTTTATCACTGGAAAGCTAGCTGAAAAGAATTTAAAAAAAATTTTGGATTCTATAAAAGATAAGAATTTTATTTATGAAACAAGAGATCTTAATGTAAATGTTGCCGCATTGCTTACTACAGAGATGATATATAGACGTATTGGTGATATAGATGGCTTTAACAAGATCATTTTACCTGGGAAGGTTAGAGGTGATATAGATGAGTTAGCCAAAAAACTTAATATTGCAATCGAAAGAGGGCCAGAAGAATTAAAAGATCTGCCTGTTATGTTTGGTGGTATTCCTCTAAAGTATGATCTCTCCAAGTATGAGGTACATATATTTTCTGAAATAACTGATGCCCCTAATATGAAAGTACAAGATATTATTCGTATGGCTAGTTATTATAGAAATAATGGCGCTGATGTGATAGATATTGGATGTTTACCTAACAAACCATTTCCACATTTAGCTGAAACAATTCAAGAATTAAAACATCAGGATTTTTATGTCAGTATAGATTCACATTTAGATAAAGAATTAATTCTTGGAGGTAAATCCGGAGCAGATTACCTCTTGAGTATAAAATCAGATAATTATTACATTTTAGATGAAGTAGACTCTTACCCTATTCTGATACCCAAAGATGGAGATATGATGAGTCTATTTGATTGCATTGATAAATGTATTGCAGACAAACGAATATTTATTGCAGATCCTATTTTAGATCCAATAAATTATGGTTTTACACAATCCATTATCAGATATAGTGAATTAAGAAAAAAATATCCTGATATTCATATTATGATGGGTACAGGCAATGTAACAGAGCTTACTCATGCGGATACAACCGGAATGACTATGATACTGATGGGTATAATTTCTGAACTTAAAATTAATCATATTCTAACTACAGAAGTTAGCAAACACTGCAGTACAGTAATTAAAGAAAGCGATTTAGCTCGCAGGATTATTTTGGCAGCTAACCAAGAAAATACTACACCGAAACATATTAATTCAGGTTTGCTTACAACTCATGAAGAAGACCCAGTAAAATATAATCAAGAAGAAGTAAAGGAATTATATGAACAAGTCAATGATTCTAACTATAGAATTATGAATACAGATGATGGAGTACACTTATTTAATAAAAATAGCTTACAGACTGCAATTGATCCCTTTGATTTTTTTAAAAGAATAGATGTCGGAGATGATACAGGGCATGCTTTTTATTTAGGAGTAGAATTAGCTAGAGCACAAATTGCATATCAACTTGGGAAATCATATGAGCAGGATGAAGAATTAAAATGGGGTTGCATAGTAGATGAAAAAATTGATGATAAACTTACATTTAAAGAGCAAGGCTCAACTTATAAGAAGAAAAAATGATACATGAAGTTATAGTTACAACAATATCTGAAGAAAGTATAGTCCATATAGCACCTATGGGGATACAGATAATTGATAATAAAGTTACAATATCACCTTTTCGCCCTTCCCAGACATTGGAAAACATTACTAATAATAATCTAGCAACCATAAACTTTATTGATGATGTAAGAGTATTTGCAGGAATTGTGACCAAATATAAAAAAGATTGGGAGTTGGAAAATATCAGAGATAAAGATATGGTCCCGCAACTACTATTGGCTAACACTCACTATAATGTGATAGCTAAGGAATTCAAAGATGATGAGAGGAGACCAGATATAATTTGTGACATAAGCAAAAAAGTAATCAATAAGCCATTCATGGGTTTCAATAGAGCTCAATCATCAGTGATAGAGGCCTCTGTTCTTATAAGTAGACTTAAAATGCTACCAATAGAAAAGATTTTACAAGAAATAGAATACCTTAGAATCGGAATTTTAAAAACAGCTGGTCCAAGAGAATCCGAAGCTTGGGCTTGGATAGAAAAAAAGATTAAAGCATTCCAAGAAGAAAATATTAAATAATATGACAAGATTTCTCGCAAGCATAAAAGATATTGATGAAGCAAAAATTGCCTCAACAGTAGATATAGATATTATAGACCTAAAGAATGTTGATGATGGTGCATTAGGTTTTGTTGGAATAGAATTAGTTTCTAAGGTAAAAAGGCTTTTACCTAATAGCATTCTTAGCGCAACTATGGGAAATGATCTCAATCCTAATAATAATATGAATATAAAGAATCTGAAAATGGTTATAGATAAAGAAATTAATTATTTAAAAATAGGATTCTTTGATAATGCATATTTATCAGAACATGAACATATACTTAAAGATATTAATTTCAAAAATACACAGCCCATTTGTGTGATGTTTGCTGATAAAGATTTTAATCTTAATAATGTAGAAAAACTTATTGCTATGGGTTATAGCGGTATAATGATTGATACATGCTATAAAAATAGTAAATCAATCATGGATCTATTAACTCAAAAAGAAATAAAAGAATTTTTGAAAATAGTTAAATCTCATAATAAGATTTGTGGCTTATCTGGATCTTTGAAAATTGCACATATAGAAACATTGAAAAAGTTAAAGCCTGATTTTTTAGGATTCAGAGGACAGTTGTGTGACTCATTCCAAACTAGACATAAATTCAATTCTAACCGCGCAGAAGAAGTCTCAAAAAGTATTAGGCTTAATTTTTAAGCAAATCTAGTAAAGGCTTAATTTTATCAAATGTCTCTTTATACTCAGATTCTATTTCAGAATCATAGACAATGCCGCCTCCTCCCCAGAAATATAATTTATCTTCAGACGACATCACTGTTCTAATCGCAATATTTAAATCCGCTGTTCCACTGAAACTAATATAACCTATAGACCCACAATAAACATTTCTATTGTGTGGCTCAAGTTCATTTATTATCTGCATTGCTCTAATTTTTGGAGCACCAGTAATAGAGCCACCAGGAAAACAATCCCTGATGAGTTTATAAATATTACTACTCTCGGATATCTTGCCTTGAATAGTACTAACCAAATGATGGACATTTGCAAATGTCTCAATACTGAATAATTCTTTAACTTTTACTGAACCAAATTCACAGTTTTTTCCTAGATCATTTCTTAATAAATCAACAATCATTAAATTTTCTGCTCTCTCTTTATATGAACTAGATAACTCCTCTATAAGATTTTTATTAATTTCTAAATTACTAGAAACAGGGCGAGTTCCTTTTATTGGCTTAGTCTCCACTATGTTACCATCATATGAAAGAAATCTTTCTGGAGAAAAACTCATTATATTTACAAAAGGCATATTAATATATGCTGAGTAGGGTGATGAGTAAGCCGGCATTATTTTATTATAAATATCCCAAGTATCACCAGTATAAGAGGCAGAAAATCTTTGTGAAAAGTTTATCTGATAACAATCTCCATTCTTAATATATGCCTGTATCTTATTGAACCTCTCAAGATATTCATCATGAGTGATATTTGATGTACAAGGAGAATTAATATAGAATTTTTTCTCTTTATTCTTCTTAAACACTTTCATTTCAAGACATGTCTTTATTTTCTTGATAAAAATATCCTCATTCCTATAAACCAAGGTAGTGTTTTTTTTATGGTGATCAACTATAACTGCCCAGTCATAAATTCCGAATGCCATTAATGGAACATTAATATCAGTTGTTTTTATTTCTATACCTTCATAATGATTGCCTAAGTCATATGAGAGGTAACCGATAGCTCCACCCGTAAATGGTAAATCACTTACATCAGCAGGATATTTTTTCATGATAACCCCTACTACATCTATTGGATCATCTTTAAATTCATTAACACCATCTTTGTTTTCTACTGTAGTTATTTTTTCATAAGATATTATCTTTTCAACTGGGTTTGCACTAAGAATGTCATATCTCTCATCTTGAAACTTATCATGATTACTACATAAAAAAACTGACCATTCCAAATCTTTTATTATTGCAAATATATCACGAGAATCCCCATAATAATCATAACTAATTTTATGTTGTTTATTCATAGTATTTTTTCAATAATAAAGACGACAGACAAGACGGCGCTGCATCAGATGGGTTACACAATCGTTCATTATATTTAATATTTATATATCTATCTAAAGACATATATTTCCACTTATTTTTTGTACATATGATTTGAATGAGAGTTCTCCCGACACCCATGCCAATAATCTTTAGATTTTTAGCATTAGAAAAATTATTTTTAATATGACTTTTTATAGTATAACTTATTTGGTCTAAGTGCATAGACATGATTTTTTTAGATAACTTAATTATAGTATCATTATTATCAGCAGTATAATCAAATCCAAAAACCCTTGAAATTCTATGTAATGTATCTTTAATTGATTTTGACCTACCATCAGCTGTATTAGTATAATCAGATTTATTCTTAATAATATTTAGTAATCTATAAATATCTGATATTGTTGAAAAGTTTTCTGGTATTATATTGTAAGTCTTCTTATTTAAGACTATAGAATTTGTTACTGAATAAATAGGTGTTCTTAGCACTCCTGTGTAGAGTAACTCTCCTGTATTTAAACCAGAATAATCATCATATCTTGTATTTACACATATATGATTTTTTATAAGAACTAAGTCGGTAGTAGTGGATCCTAGATCAATAGCGACTATGTTTTTATCAAAACTTTTTAAATAATCAGCTATAACCATCCAGTTCGTTGACTCGCATGACGAGTATTTCTTAAAACCTTGTAATTTTAATATCTCATTATCTTTTGTATATATATGATTAATAAAATCTCTCTTTTCAAATAAAGAGAGTATTGATTTTACGCCTTTTTTTCTAGAACAAAAAATATCACACATTTCGGCAGACATAGTAATTAAATTTATTATATTGAATTTTTTTTTATATTTAAAATTAACATTTTCGATTATATCTTCTAACTTTGATAAAGATTTCCATAGCTCACAATGTATAATTCTACATTCTACGACATCTTTACTTTCAAATGATACGGTATACTTTGTATGCGCTCCCCCTATATCCCAGCCAATATATATATTTTTCTTAATCATAATTATGTATGTAATATTTTTTTCCGCTTATAATATTTTTTAGTACTTTCTTGGATGAAATTAAATCAATAATATTTATGCCTATTGTGTCATAAATTCCAATAAATGATGTTGTCAATCTAGGATTAATCTCAACAAGAAAAATAGCATCTTCATTGACTATGATATCAACACCCACAAAACCATATAACCCTGGAAATATATTTTTAATACTAGATATAAGACTTAATACTTTTAAATATGATTTATTTTTAATATTTACAATAATACTTTGTAATCTAGCTTTATTATTTCTATATTCTATTATTTGTTTATTGACAGTAAGTACTTTAAAATTTTTTTTAGTAAAATAAATTGATATACTAAAATCATCACCATTGATATATGGTTGAATAACTTTATTATTTCCAATTTTTCCATTATTTTTAGTATTTTTAACAACCTCATTGTATGAACAACCAGCACCATATCTATCTTTGATCATAACTAATTTATTTTTTAAACTATTATTATATTTTTCATATGTATTAATAGAAGGTAAAGAATATTTTTTACAATATTTATAAAATTTTAATTTGTCCGAACATATTTTTATCGTATCAGAATTAGATATGACCGCATTAATGCCATGTTCCTCTAAATACTTTACATATTCATATAGTTCCATATCTATTTCTGGTAAAACAGGTAAGACATAATCATATTCTCTTAAAAATTCTAAGTCATAGATTTTGCTATTATCTCTCAAGATGATAAATTCCTTGTCATTTGTACCTGAAAGACGATAATCCCTAAAAGAATTATGTGTAAAATACTTAGATTTATGGCAACAGTCGTTAATTGATGCGGTGATCATATTAGCTTCATTCATAAGACTAGAAGTTAAATCTTCATTTAAAAGGCCTCCTCCTGTAATATATTCATATATTAATATTTTTTTCATACTATGGACATAATCCCTGTTATAGACATTCTCGATAACCAAGTCGTTAAAGCAATTAAAGGTGATAGAGGTAATTATGAGTCTATCAGTTATAAATTATACAATAGTACAGATCCAAGAGATATAATTGATCAGATCATTAGAAAGTATTCTCCTAAAATATTATATATTGCTGATTTGGATGCAATTATGCATAATAAAATTAATTCTGAACTGTATGACAATATACTATCTTTATTCCCGAAGATTGATTTTTGGATTGACTCAGGTCTAAAAGAAATAAAGTTAAAAAAGAAATATAAAAATTATTATCCTGTATTTTGCAGTGAAAAATCTAGAGGCTATGAGTTTACATCAAATAAATTCAATAACTGTGTATGTTCATTTGATTTTATGGAAAAATATATAGGATCAAAAGCGATATATAGACAACAAAGAGCAAACCCATCAAAAATCATACTTATGGATCTGTCACAGGTAGGTTCAAAAAATAATATTAACTATAAACTTGCAAGACGGTTTATACGCAAAAATAATCATGAATATTATATAGCTGGGGGAATAAAATCTATATTTGATATAAAAAGAGCTAGATATTTTGGAGCAAGCGGCGTGTTAGTATCTACAATGATTCATCAGAATAGAATTACAAAAAATATGATCCAAAAAGAAAAAACCAGCTCTAATAATAGAGCTGGTTAATCTTACTTATCTAAGTACTACTTAGGTGAGTATGGGTGAGCAGAATCTGCTGCTGCTGCAACAACATCTTCAGCTGTTGGTTTACCAGAAACCGCACCTTTGATAGCCATCATTGTAGCTTCATAGTTGTAGTCATAAATTCTAGTATCGTCATTAGCATCCCAATGGATGAAAACACCAACACAAACGAAAATATCATTTGCTTCAGCTGCTGGAATTGTTCCGTCTTTTACAGAATCTGTAACAGCCATAGCTACCGCTCTTTGAGCTGGTCCAAACATTTGAACAGCTTGTTTAGCGCCTTTAATAGTAACCTTGTTAAACATTACTGTAGCTGGTTTAGTTGGTAGATTAGGTGCACATACAGCTAATAGCGAAGTGAAACCATCTTTGTTGTTACAAAGTGTGTTACAAAATGCATCTTCTACAGCTGAACCACGCGGACCCATTATTAAGTCAATATGAGCTATTTCGTTGTCACCGCCTTCGGTTACAACTAGTCCTTCACCGACTAATACTTTATCAATTACTGCCATTTTTATCTCCTTGTTTATATTAAATGGTTCTTACTAAGATTATACACTTTTGAAGATCCTATGAATCATCAAACTTGCGACTAATAAATCTGCAGTAGTCCCCGGATTAATTCCTTTTTTCTTGTATTCATAATCAAGATCATTTAGCTGTTTGACCAGATAACCCTGACTACAATCCTTGTCTTGTATTTTTAACAAATCATTGACATGATTACTAGTCTTTTTTGCTATTTCTTCACCTAATTTACGTGAAATATGCGAATCAGGGATTTTGCCCAAGATTTGAAGATATGTCATTGATATTGAAATATCATCAGATTTATATTTAATCATGTTTTCATCAAGGCTAGGGATAATGAAATCAAGAATATCTTCATAATTATTATGATACTGATATGAAATACGGTCATATTGAGCAGAATAACTCATTATTTCTCTTAATTTCACTACCGGCATAGATTTAGTATCATAATCTGAAACATTACCTAATCCACCAGGATTAGCAATATTTATGGCCTCGCATATTTTTACAGTATCATCGGCAGTAGCACTATCTATAGTCTTGGCAATAGCCTCCTTTAAACTCATTTCCTTATAATTTAAAAGAGCATGTGCGATAGGCGCACATAACAATATTATTCCTAGATTAGTATTCATTTGAGTTTCTTTTTTGGTGGCAACAATAGCACTTAGAATTCTATCGCCAAGACTATAACTATCATTAAATAATTCAGACCCACTATTAATTGAACTGATAAGATAATCACTTGCCGTGGTGTCATGATGTGGTGAGTTAATATTTACATTGCCCGGTTTGATTGCCTCAATGTCCTTATGGCATGCATATAGATAAGCATCCCTGATTAAAGATTCATCAAAATTTTTATTTAAAGTTATTTTTTTAAAATTATCTGACATAGAATTTATTTTTGAATAGACAAACGTGACTTATCCGTCATGTTTTCAATAAATATATCAGTGATCTGGTCAGATAAATTGTTTTTAACTATGGACTGCATTCCTTTCCATGCAGGTATACTATTTAACTCGATCACATAATTTTTCTTATCACATCTAATTATATCAACACCACAAAAAGGGATATTAATTACAGATGCTGCTTGAATCCCTGTTTTGATTATGTCTTTATCCGTTTTTAAAGGAATACACTTAGCTCCTTTTGATATATTGTTTATATAAGAATCACTATATCTCATCATAGCGTAGATCATTTCTCTATTCTTATTTTTTGCTATTAACACTCTGTAATCATGAGATGGCTTAGTTTCAAGAAACTCTTGGATGTAATATATATTGGTATCATTCCTGATGTTATTAAAATCAGATACTTCTACAATCTTTACTATATTATCACCCTGGGAACCAAATAATGGCTTATATATTAAAGGATGTTTTAAAAGCAGGTTTGCAACGATTTTTCTACAATTATCTTTTCCTCTTACCACCCAAGTATCTGGTGTTAAAATGCCTGCTTCTCTTAATTTAATAGATGTAAGTGATTTATCAACCGTAGTTTCAATATTTGTAGACGTATTCATTATATTGATGCCATGATATTCAAAAACTTTAAGTATATTAAGATTAATAATCACTTCTTCTAGTGATCCACCAGGTATATGACGAACGAAAACATCCGTAATATCTGATAAAATCTCACCATTATTTTTTACTATTTGATTTTTATTATTATTAATCGTTATCGAAAGATCATCTAGGTTAGCTGATTCGACAGAGATATTTTTATTTTCGAAAGATTTTTTTAATTGTCTATAATGCCAACCTTTTTGATCAGTTAAGATAAGAACTTTTCTCATTTATTAAATGATTTATCGACTAACTCTAAATCGATTAACCCTTCTGTGAAAGTCTTTCCTGTTTTAATTGTTGTAACTATGACTTTTGCAGGACTAAAAAGAAGTTTATCAATCTTGTAAAAATCATATTTATATTCTTTGAAGACATCTGCAAATGGCTTTCCATAATCTGATGATGTTGAGCTTGGGAGTCTCTTTGCAAGTTCATATGCTTCATCATCATCCACATCAACAAAAAGGTGTACTAATCCACCATATAATATAGCGTCATTTGTTCTTCCCATTCCAATTAAAAAATCAGGGGCAGGTGGAGGTATGGGAGCTGATCCAAACCCATCGATAACCTTGTCTAAGGGAAATCCTATTTCATGTAATTTATGCATGCCTACCTCAAGAACTCTTCCAACAACCTGTACAGATCCAGATAATGATTTTGTAGGTGTCAGTATAATTGTTAAGTTCTTCTCGCTGATACCACAATCATTGACTATTTTATCAATAATTTCTTGCGGAGGATTTCTATCAACTTCCAACACTACTACTGTTGAATAAAATTTATCTGAATAATCTAAATCTTTGAATAAATCCTCTTTTAATGCGAGTGCCCTGCATGGACCTGATCCAAGCGCATTAAAATTATCCTCCTCCTTCACAAAAGAAAGATTCCATCCAGCATATTGGCTTGCCAAACAACTTAATACTGGATTAGTACTATGGACATGAATAGATAGAGGCCAATTAGGCGCATTAGATGTCATTGATAAGGATACTCTGCCCAATCCGCCCATACAGATCTCTGTGATTAGTCGCCCTGATTCTAAGCAGCCAGGATAATTAATACCAGCATCAACAATCTTTGCTCCACCTTCAGAAATATGCACACCAACATTTAATTGATCTGCAGTTTCTATGAGCTTCTCAACTAGTGGCTTAACAACCTTATTTATACTTATTTTTTCAGTCATAATTTAGATATCTATATCATAACAGTTATAAAGATTTGTTGTCATTGATATTTTTTCTTTTAATTTCGTCATTAGTTCTAATTTAGATAGTGAATTTACATATATTGATAATAAGGGCTCATTTTCATCAATAAGCTGCCCCTCAACAGGGAGGTTTACAAATGAAGAATCATTCTCGAAGATATTCTTAAATATATATTTTTGTTTAATAAACATGTGGACAAAAGCACCTATCTTATTACTAGGCTCATGTTCTTTATAATGATCATAATTTACCATGAGGCGAAGTAGATCATTATTATATATATCATTATACATATTGAAAGTAGATGTGATTCTTGGATTAATATCAAGTATAAACACCTTTTCATTTATTACTTTGAAATCAATGCTGTTATAACCATTCATTGAGAGCTTATTGGATAACTTCTTAAATGAAGAAATTATATTATCAAAATTTTTCAACTCATCTGTCATAGTTCCTCCAGCATGTATAAAAGGGTGTGGTTGATAATTTATAAGATTAAATAACTTATTGAAACCTAAAAAAATAAAATTACCTTCATGATTAAAGAATGATATCGAATATGTTATTCCTGGTAAATATTCTTGGAAATAAAAATTTTTTTTAAAATTCTTTTCGAAGGTTATATTATGTCCTCCCGAACTATTAAACGGTTTTGACAAGTATCTTTTTTTTAAAGATATAGGATTTTCTGTATGATTTGGTAGCTCAAGACTACATTCACCTAGCACCTCTTTAAGGAGCCTTAAGTCATTGCATCTAGAAAGAATATGTGGGTCATTTCCTAAGATTTTTAATTTAGTATTTAAATAATCATAAACTTCAGACTTATCTTCAAGTCCAGATCCATAAAGTAGACCGACACTCTGATGATCTATGAAAATTTTATCTATAAAGGATTTTAGGTATGCAATATCTTTAATTTTACCCAGATTATTATGATTATAATAATCAAAAGCAAAAACTTTAATTCCCAATGATATAAACTTGTCTTCTAAATATGATGAGTCTGAATTTATAACAACAACAGCATCAATCATTAGACATTTTTTTGTGCAAATTCGAATGCATGTTCAAAATGCAAATATACTGGTTTATCACAGTTATACATAAGTTTAAGACAATCATGCTGAGACTTGTATTTAATGTTACCAATAGCTAAAGCACCTATCCCAAAACAACCGGATTTTGAATTCTTCATCGCAACAACATTATCCATTGCATCGATACCTGATATTCCAGCTGGAGGCACGGCATTCACATCTGCACATATCTTTAAATTAACTGCATTCTTAATAAGCTCGTCATCCATTAACTGAATACCAGCTGCTCCGGTATTAAAGACGATATCAGCATCAATCAAGAAAGATGCTTTGTCTGAATCAACAGCTCCCTCAACTGATTTTGATCCATATTTCTCATTGCATATCTTAGCAATGCTTTCCGCTTTATCCAGACTTCTTCCTACCAATAACACGCTATTACCGGCTTTAGCGCTAATAACTGCTGATGCAACCCCTACAGGACCTGTCCCTCCTAATATCACTACCTTTTTACCGGTAAAACTTTCAGAGAATTTATCTTTAAGGGCTTTTTCAGTTATAGCTACCATCCCTGCAGCAGTTGTAAATGCACCGCTAGGATCTGCAAAGACAGGTACTTCAAATGGAGGCACCATATGTTTTTTTGCTTCTTCTATCATATCCATGGCTGTATGTGTATCTCTACCACCAATAAAAATCCCCGTTCTTTTTAACGCTGACGGAGATCTTGAAAATATTGTATCCTGAACAATTCCTTGAATTTCATCCATCCCTATATTTGTATAAGGGATTACAGAGTCCCATCCTGCGTCAAAAGCCATGTTTGCATCAAAAGGACTAATATTCTTTTCAGGCGTTATCATATGCAATAAAAAAGGTTTTTCCATGATTAGGTCTCCATTACTTGTTTATTTATAGCTAATTTTGAAACCCGAATTCCATGGGCTTGCAATTTTAAATGTTAAGTTATTATACACATTAAATTTATTTTGGATAATACTTATGAGCTCTTTAGCATGTAGATTAGATTCGACGATTATATAAGACATTGGTCCCCAAGAACTCTGTCCTATGCCTAAATTATCATAATTTCCTATGTATTTCATTATCTCAGAGATATTGCGGCTCAAAAAGACACCGCTCTGCTTATCTTTATAAAATAAAGAGGTAATCCTTTGAAATTCCGAGATATTCTTTGAAAAATTACTGAAATCTTTGTAGATTATTGAAGGCAATATGCCTCTGAGTGCTATATGAGATAATTCAGACTTATAATGCTTTGATAAATTTATATTCTGATTAAAAAACTTAATCTCTTTGTTCCCAGATGTTCCTTTGAGAGAATTGTCATTAATAAGGATGATTTTCCATTCAGTAGGAAATTTAGAATTAAACATCGTCTCTGGTAATGTGTTATTTTTTTTACAAGCATCAACGACAAACCCTCCTCTATCAAATATTCGTATACCAGTTCCAGATCTTTCGCCTCTATTATAGATATTAGCAATATCATTAATGCTCGACTTGATTCCTAGATGCGAGAATATAGATTTCCCAACACATAAAGATAATTGAGATCCGGATCCGAGGCCTATATGACTCGGCGGATTACTTTGTAGATTGATTTCAAAATTACTATCTACTTTATTCAGTTTTAAATATTTCAAAATCGGAGTTATAAATCTTTTTGGTACATTACTGACAAATGATTTTGACTTTTTGATAGATAGGGATGTTTTATATGCATTAATAGCAAGTCCCATACTTCCATACTTGTATCCATAGTTATCATCAAAACCATAAAAGCCAAGATGCAACCTCGATGGGCTAGTAATACTCAATTCTTTTCTGTTCTTCTTCATAGTGGCAGATTTAATCATGCTCATAGTATTAGATATAATATATTTACGTCCATATTTTATACCTTTTATGTACAAAGTGACATGGTTATAATGTAGAATATATCCATATGACTAGCCGAAATGATAATAAGAATTTAGTATGTCCCTTTTGCTCATTACATTGTGATGATATTAGTGTAACAACAGACAATAATAGCTATAAAGTTAATGAAAAAAATAATGTATGCTCTAAAAAAATTGACTCGTATAATTTAAATAAAAAGAGTGTAACTCTACCTAAAAAAGGAGCAAAATTTATTACTCTATCAGACGCTCTTAAAGGTATACATGATCTCATAAAAGGTCATAACGAGACATTAATTATTAATCATGGTGTGGATTTATCTGGAGTAAGGTCAATGTTAAACTTTGCATCTCAAAGAAACTGTATAATAGACCATGTAAACTCAAAATTTTTATATCAAAACATAGGTGTAGTTCAAAGAACAGGATACATGGCTACTTCGTTAACTGAAACAAAGAACCGTGCAGATACTATTATAATTTTCGGGAATAAAATATTAGATAAAAGTCCAAGATTACTTGATAAGGTCATAGCTCCGAAAAATAGCTTATGTTCAAAAAGCAAAAAAGAGATTCTCCTAATCGGAGATTTTACTGAAAAGATAGTAAAAAGCATGAAAGGTAGATGTAATGTAACTAATATTAAATTTGACCTAAACATGATAAATGATCTATTAAATGCAACCCTTTCTAGTGATTTAAAAAATGTCAAAGGGTTAAGTAAAAATAGCCTCTCCAAAATAAAAAGAATCATCGGTAAATCAAAATATCTTGTTGCCACATGGACAACCTCAGATTTTATAAAAACAAGAAATCCAAAGAAAATAATCTCCTCTATTTCTAAATTTATTGTCAATCATAATAAATTTTCTAGAGCAGGATGTATGCCAATATCAGGAGTACTCGCAGATGCAACTTCTACGCAAGCTCTAACATGGATGACAGGATTTCCGTCTAGAATAAAACATATCGAAGAAACATTCAAACATGATAGAAACGCTTTTAATAGTGAAATTTTACTTGCCAATAAAAATATAGATGTAGTAATTCATGTCTCAACTATAAATGCTGAGAAATTAAAAATGAATAAGAATGTTAAAAATATAGTACTAGGACATCCAAATACATCTTTTACTTCGATGCCTGATATTTTCATACCAGTTGGAATACCAGGAATTGACTATGAAGGAATAATGTTTAGAACAGATAATGTGGTCTCTGTTGCATTAAAGGATATTAGAAATATAAAATTACCAACTACACAAAATATATTAGATAAATTAGCATAGGAAATCATTTTGATAACACAACTAAAATCTGGAAATGTATACGACCCTCATAATAAAGTATTTAATTTAAAAAAAGATATTTTTATTCAAGATGGAAAAATTATTAATAAAAAAAATATTAAATCTAAAATTGATAAAGTTATTAATTGTATGGATAAAATAGTAATGCCTGGAGCTATAGATTTGCATACACATATTGGTGGTGGAAAAGTAAATATTGCAAGACTAATGCTAGAAGAATTTCATAATGAAAAAGATCCTAGTTATGATTCGTCAGCTATCATTGCTCCATCTACTCTTAAGACAGGATTAAAGTATATTGAGATGGGTTATACGACTTGTTTTGAACCTGCGCTATTACCAATTAATGCAAGACAGGCTCATGCAGAAATGGCAGATATCCCATTTATTGATAAAGGTGGTTATGCATTATTAGGAAATGATGATTATTTTTTAAACTTACTTAAAAATAAATCAAGCCAATCAACAATAAATGATTATGTAGCATTTATTTTAAAAGCAACTCAATCCATAGGCATAAAAGTTGTAAATCCAGGGGGAATCAATGCATTCAAATTCAACCAAAGAGCCCTCAATGTTGATGAAAAATCAAAATATTATGATATTACGCCACGTGAAATAGTGCAAAAACTTACAAGAGCTTTATATGATCTTGGGGTACCACACCCATTACATGTACACTGTAGTAATCTAGGTATACCTGGTAACTTTTTATCTACAATAGAAACTATTAAGGCTGCAAATGGATTACCAATTCATTTAACTCATATTCAATTTCAAAGCTATGGGAATAATGGAGATAAAGGGTTCTCATCTGCAGCTGTAGAAATTTCAAACTATCTGAATAAAATTGATAATCTTACATGTGATGTAGGACAAATAATGTTTGGTCAAACTGTTACCATGTCAGGTGATAGTATGTCTCAGCATAGAAATCATAAACATGCTCACCCGAAAAAGTGGATGTGCATGGACATCGAATGTGATGCTGGGTGCGGAGTTGTACCTTTCAAATATAAAGACAAAAGTTTTGTAAATGCTCTCCAGTGGGCGATAGGTCTAGAAATATTTTTACTAGCTGAAGATCCTTGGAAAGTTTTTCTCACTACTGACCATCCTAATGGTGCTCCATTCACCTCTTATCCTCATTTGATTAAACTATTAATGGATAAAACTTTCCGAAATGACATTTTAAATCAATTACCTAAAGAAATTCTTAGTCATACTATTTTGCATACATTGAATAGAGAATATACTCTTAATGAAATTGCAATTATGACAAGATCCGCACCAGCAAAAATTTTAGGACTTAACAAAAAAGGGAATTTCTCAGAAGGTTCTGATGCAGACATAACCGTTTATGATAAAAAAATAAATGATATCGAAGAAATGTTTGCTCATCCGACTTTAGTGATTAAAGATGGAAAAATTGCTGTAGAGAATGGTCAAATAAAAGAATATATATGGGGTAAAACACATACTGTTACCCCAGAGTATGACAAGGCAATAGAAAAAGATTTAAGTAAATTTTTTGACAAATATCATACAATGAAATTAGAGAACTATATTATAAGTGATGATGAAATGAACAGGCTCGTAGGTAGCCCTGTTTATGTCAATGATTGCTTACGTAAAAGAAAACAATGATATATAAAGGTATAAAAATAGACAATACATTTGCAGAAGCTTTCAATATGAAAGCAAGTCGAATAATTGTTACAGCTGATAATTTAAGGTGGGCAAAAAACGCATGTGATTCCTTTACAGGTTTTGCTACTTCTGTAATTGCATGTGGCATAGAAGCTGGAATAGAAAGGCAATTAAAACCTTCTGAAACTCCGGATAATAGACCAGGTTATTCAATTTTATTATTCTCGATGTCTAGAAGTCAATTAGAAAAGCAATTAGAGACTAGAGTTGGACAATGTATTCTTACTTGTCCTACAACAGCAATATTTTCTGGAATGTTTAATGACGATATGATTCCATTAGGAAAAAATTTAAGATATTTTGGAGATGGTCATCAGATTTCAAAAAAAATACTCAATAGAAGATTCTGGCGCATACCTGTCATGGATGGAGAGTTCTTATGTGAGGAATCAACAGGAAGAGCGCCTGCAATAGGTGGCGGTAATTTCTTAGTATTAAGTAATAATAGAAAATCATGTTTATCTGCCTGTGAAGCAGCTATAGATTCAATCAAAAATCAACCTAACGTGATAACTCCTTTTCCGGGTGGTGTTGTGAGATCAGGTTCAAAAGTAGGGTCAAAATATAAGGCTTTGATTGCATCAACTAATGATGCTTTTTGCCCTACCTTAAAAAGTGTTACGAAAAGCAATCTCCCTTCTGATGTGAATTGTGTTATGGAAATAGTAATTAATGGTTTAACCTTTGATGATATTAATGAAGCAATAAAAAATAGTATTCAAAGTATTTCTAAATTAAAAATAAAAAAAGATATAGTTGCTATTTCAGCAGGGAATTATGGCGGAAAACTAGGTCAATATCATTTTCATCTAAGAAAGGTATTAAAGTGAAACCGATTATATTACAGCTTAAAAAGAAATTAAAATATAGACTTGATATGTCATTTTTATCTACTCAATTTAAGAATATATCTTCTTTACAATCTTATAAAATACTTTATGGAAACAAACAGTTTAAGTTTAAAGATTTCTTCAGTATTAAAGGTAATGACTTGAATAATATTATTATAAAATCTTCTGTGAATTTGATGGATAATATTGGAAGAGAGTTAAGGGGTATGAATATCAAAGTGTATGGAGATGTAGGATATTCCTTTGGTGAAAAAATGTATTCTGGAAAACTTGAGTTACATGGTAATACACTAGATTATGCTGCAGCTGGGATAAAAGGTGGATCATTATTTGTGTATGGTAATACTGGAGAATATACTGCAGGAAAACCAAACTCTTCAAATGAAGGAGTGGTTGATGGTTTTATATATATCAAAGGAAATGTAGGGAATAACTCAATAGAGAGAATGAGAAGAGGTAATGTCATTATAGAGGGAAACCTAGGAGATGATGCCTGTCATGAGATGTTATCTGGTACCGTTATAATTAAAGGTAGAGTCGGAAAATCTTTTGCAGAAGGTATAAAGCGTGGAACAATTTTTACTAAAGACGAAAAAATCATTCAAAAATACAATAAATCTAATAACGCAGAATTCAACTTTACTGGTTTTATGTTTAAAGAAATATCTAAAATTATCTCTAAAAATATTTTTCTTACCAATAAAACACTAACTAGATATTGTGGTCATCAAGACGACGACAATCTTTCGGAAATATTTTTATATAAATAATGAAATATTATTTATCGAAGTGTTCGTTAACTAATTTAGTAAAAAATAGCTCCATTTCTGGAGATGAAAAATCTCTCTTTCCGACAGCTCTATAAAGCATTTCACCATTTGGGCTAATCAAAAAAGTAGTAGGTAATCCTGGTACTCCCCAATCATATTCTAAATCCATATCAATAAAAATTGGAAAAGAGACAGGGCTTATATCTAAATAATTACGGATATTTTCAGGTCCAGGTCCTACATGAATACCAATTACGGTAAACTTATCATTATCAATCCTATTATGAATTGCTTCTAAGGTAGGCATCTCAGCCTTGCAAGGATTGCACCATGTAGCCCAAAAGTTTACTAATAGAAATTTTCCCTCAAGACTTTTTAAAGTATGAACTTTTTCATCCATACCTATTAAACTAAATTCAGGTGCTCTATCATGACTAGGCATAGGGTCCATCAGATATCCTGAAGCTTTTACGTTATAAGAGACAAAAAGTAACGGTAATAAGATGAATAGTGATAATATTTTTTTCATATAATTTTAGTACTTAGGCTTATTTTCATGAAACCAGTTAGGGTCATCTAACGAAATCTCACCAATAGGAGCAGCTTTAGCATCCAAGATAAGTTCGTTTACATTAGATCCTGTCAAAGTTTTAAGGAACTCAACAATATTATCAACCTCGCTTTCAGATAAATTCAAAGGAAACATTAAAGGACTTAAGTTCTCATTTTTCATTTTACCGGACTGCTTGATACCACCTTGATTATAAAACTCTACTACATCTTTTAAAGTTTGTAGTGCTCCATTATGCATGTATGGGCCTGTAATTTCTACATTACGCAACATTGCGGTTCTGAATTTCCATCTATCATTAGGATCTTGAGTTACCGTGTATAAGCCTAGGTCGTTTGGTGCAATTTCATCTTTAAAAGCAATGTTATCTCTATAAGAAGATGTGTCAATATCAATTGTCAGGCCTGGCACTAATGTTACTTTTTTAGTCGGTGGCTCTACATGCATAGATGCTTTGAAACCCATCCCGGTATTATGTAATTTTTCATCTGTGAATAAAGCATAGTCATCACCAATTAAATGACATGTAATGCATGCAGCTTTTCCAGTGAATAGTTTAAATCCTTTTTTAGCACTACTGGATATAGCATTTCTCTCGCCAGCATAATACCAACGATCAAATGCAGAATTACCGCTTAATAAAGTATACTCATATGCTGAAAAGGCTTTACTAATAGTATCAATTGATGGACCTGTTCCATATGCTTCTTCAAATAAATTATCATAATCCGGAATATTTTTAATCTTATTAATTAGATATCCAGGAGCAGGGTTTGCCATTTCGTTGTGAGCAAGTAAAGGGCCCCAAACTTGGTTTTCTAGTGAATGTTCCCTGCCATCGTGGAATAAACGCTTTAATAATGCAGCGTTTAAAATTGTAGGAGAATTTCTTGGAACAGATCTACCTTCAGTACCAACAGCTGTGGCAAGTTCATTATGCGCAAAGCCCATTTCTGGTACATGACAAATTGCACAAGATATAGTATCTGTATGAGACAGTCTTCTGTCGAAAAACATTTTTCTACCTAGAGCAATCTTTTCTCTAGTTAAGTTAGTTCCGTCAGTAACTTTTAATTTTGGTAAACCTAGTATTTTAGAATTAGCAATCTTATATAAATCTGTTGATTTACCGATTCTTTTGAGTTCTTGCGCATCCGTAACATAATCACCACTCTCATAACCTTCTTTAGCATCACCTGGTCTTGCAAGAGATGAACCAGATGGGACAACATTTTCAGTAGAAGCAACTACCACTGTTCCGTTTCGAGATTCAGGATGTAAAAGTGTTTTTATATCATTTATCAAAACATCGGAATGTAAAAAAGAAACACTATAGATGCTTCTTATATTCTTATTCTTATCTATTAAAAATACTCTGAGAATATGTGATATTGAACCAACATAATTTCCTTTCTCATCATATTCTTTAATTATGCGCTGACTGTATTTGTTTAGTATAGGGTCTAGGTCATTCATTGAATTAGTAGTTAAAAATTTCCAATCAACTGCACCAGAGTCTGTTCCATCTCCGTAGAGTTTCATTACCTCAGGCGAATCATTTTCAGGATCAAAACTTAGACTAATCATACTGACTTGTTTGCCAATGACAGGGTCTTTATCAAGTATGTTTTTAATTTTATGAAACACTGCAGTTGCTAATGGACAGCCGTTTACATCCGCACACGTACTGTACATAAAATTCAATAATACTATCTTGTCATCATATATGTCGTGAAGAGACTTATTAAGACCATCAGTATCTATTACATCACCATTAGAAGCAGGTTTATAGCTTGATAAGACATACGAACCTGGAACAGGTGCATCAAAAGAAAGTTTAGTATAACCAGGAGCTAAAACCGTCGATGTGTAACTCGCTTCCTGCGCATAACTCGGTATGAAAAACACCACTAAAAGTAGTAAATATATCCTTAATTTCTCCATACCAAAATCATATCATAAATGTACTAATTGTAAATTTTTTGAGTTTAATACTTACCAAAAAAAAGGCCGCTTACCAAAGTAAGCGACCTAGAGTTACAGCCATTTTACGTTATTTACCACCAATGAGGGTGTCTATAACTATGACAATAATTTATTTACTAAGTTCTGCCATATTTTTGTTATTTGGTGTTTTCGAATATAACGAATATGCACCAAATCTCATTTGATGAGGCATTCCTAGTTTTTCAGCAGCAAAGTCAATAGTGAATTTATGAATTAAATCATTATCCTTTTGATCATATGCTTTGAAAAATTGTGGTGGACCTTCAACATCTGGCACATCACCTTTATCCCAATTAGATAATAGTGAAGTTGTGAAGTAAATACGATTTCCATCCCAACTTTGAGACAGCATGTTTACTTGGTCACCAATTTTATGAGCTTTAACTTCCACAGCATTGTGTGGGTTAGAGATATCAAAAATTCTAGTCATTCCATCATTCCATGTATTCACCCATAGATGTTTATCATCAGCTGTGATTGAAATATCAACAGGTAGTGGAATTTTAGCTGGATCACCAATAGTACCTACAGACTCAGCATGCCATTCATTATCTTTTTCATAGATAAGCCATATTTGAGAAGTAAGTGCTGTTGTTGTGAAACAGTAGTTATGATCAGAACCCCATGCGCATCTAATTTCTAGAGGTGCACCTGGTACATCAAAAACTTTCTTTGGTTTACGAGTATGAAGATCCCATACAACGACTGTGTTACCAAATCGTCCCATAGCGTCCGCATCACCCATTAATTTACCAAGGTTCATCATGTAATTATTCCATCCTGTAAATGAAGATGTGATCATTACATTTCTTCTTGGTAGTGCACGAATGTCATAACCATAACCATCAGCAAATTGTCCTGTTTTCACAGCACCATTTAAATTGCCATCAGTAGGCATGTCATAAGTAGCTACATATGTACCATCATTTGTATATTCTACAAGTGCTGTTCTTCCACCAAAGTCTTGGTTATTAGAAAGACCAGAAATCATCATTCTTCCTGGTAGTGCATATGTTGTGTGTGGTCCAACGATTCCACCACTAGCTTTTGTAAAGTCAGTTATAACTTTATGAAGTTTAGGTTTAGATGGGTTCGAATGAACATCAAAAATAAATATTTTTCCAGTATCTAATGTCGCTGCCCATAAATAATGCCTATCATCTGTAAAACCAGAATGATGAGCTTCATTACGACCACCAACAGAAGTATGTCCGATTACATTGCCATAGTGTGGCGACGCAGGGTTAACAGCAACTGTTACCAGTTTATCTTGTTCATCCCCTACCCC
>MDTC01162942.1_pt1 | contig 24729 bp, 48 predicted proteins | sample 811181 | NCBI WGS metagenome assembly MDTC01 (sample SAMN05326644, study PRJNA326480) | marine metagenome | isolation source: seawater | place: Pacific Ocean: North | collected 2011
CCTTTGGAAGGAGACGCAGATTCCATTGCTGCGCGTAGTTTATCTAATGATGTTGACATAGTATCTCCTTTTATTAACATCGTATCGCATTTTATTATGCATCTTATCGAAAGGTAAAAAGTGATGACTCACCTAATACCCACTTATCTCTACTACTTTCATAGTATGAGAGTTCATTATATATGACTTCTTGGTCATTGTCTAGAGGGTTTTTGAAATAAACCTTCACATCATTGAACAAGTCGTCTTCAAGTAAGGATACGAACTGCATACGCTGAATTGCAAATACAGGACTCTCCTTAGTATATTTATCATGATAATTAAGCAAACCTGTACCCTCGTACACATTTCCTTCATTATTTAATTGTGGGTCTAATGCATCGAATCCTACCATAGTTATTTCTTTATATCCTTGATAGGCTGCATATCCTAATGCACTGATACCACAAAAAGTGTTCTTGAGCTTGTCATAATTATACATAATTATGTTGTCGCCGAAAGGTATATTATAGCTAGTGAAATATACCTCATCCCTCTCACCTTGAACTACAAAATGAGTGTCGTCCTCGGTTCGATTTTCAAATCTGTTTCCACCCATCATACCGTAAGTATCATAAAGCATATCATAGTCTTCAATAGGCATCACATCCCAATCACCCACAGCAAGTTTAGTTCGGGACGGGACATCATCAACTACAGCTTGATGTTGTACAGGAATGTCTTGACAGAAAACAATATCAGGAGTGTACTCAGTGTAAATACCATTACACCCCCACCATTCGTCAAAAGAATTTAGATCATATTGTTTACGACTTGGGCCGTTACCTACTATGTGGAGCATAAGTCAATCAGTTTCCTCTTATACTTGTCTTTGTTGAATGTAACAAAAGACTTGTACTTGTTTAGTTTCGTATGTACTTCAGGATAGACTACTCGTTCTTGAATGAGTTTATCCCACTGCTCTGTAAATCCTATAATCTCATCCATGATACAAATCGTTTCAGGTGAGACTTGTTTTGCAAGATATCGTTTCAATAGGATAGGGTGTTGTCCACCTTTTACCTGTATTAGTTTGTTGATATCTTTTGCAGCTGTCAACGAATCATTCACCTCAGTCTCAAATAGATAGGATAACTTTTGATTACGTTTCTTCCAATCCTTGTAGACTTTATCAGATTCGTTTTCCAACAGATCACCAACCCATTGATCTTTCAGTAGTAGATTGGCAATATAAAAATCTTGTAAATCTTGTTTGTAAGTCTTAAACAACTTACCGAAATGATATTTATCTTTTCGTTTGAGGAAGGAATTGATATCTGCCTTTACCTTCCCGTTGTATCGTATGAAGTTATAATCCTCTGAATAGAAGTGTAACTTTATCCCTAGATAAAGCGTGTATGCATCATATCCTTCACGACTTGTCATTACTTAACTAACTGAATGCTAGTTGTATGTTCCGTATGTGCTTTTGCAACCTTTTCGTTAGTAGGTATTACATAGACTGCTTGTAAGAATGTAACTTCTTCAGGTTCACTCTCACCTGATACTGCAACACCGTTTGCAAATCCCATACCACCTTCTGTTTGAACGAGCATACGAGGTTTCTTTAGTGTTATTGCACCACCTTCATTCTCTTCAAAGATACCAACGTATTCTCCACTTACTGTCACCACTGTGACTACATCACCTTTTTCCATTATTTAATCTCCGTAAAGAAACCAGCCAAGGTTGACTGACTTCGGGTTTCACGATTGATCATATTAAGTTTCTCTGCTTCAGCTTGCAGTTTTTCCTTCAAGGGTGCAGAGATTAATCTCTTTGCACTTTCAGGTTCAACTTTATTGACCTCACATATTTTTATAATTGCTGACATTACATCAGTGTTACCTTTACCTGATGCAATCAGTCTTTCGACTTGTTCACTGAATTCTTTCCGTGTTATCATTTATACTCCATAAAGATTTTTATATTGTTGTCTCAGACCATATAGTTCATCAACATAATCTTGAGGGTCACAAATAAAAACTTGAAACGAATTAGAACCTTCGACAGCAACAAGTGCCATGCATTGTTCAATCGCGTGTCCAGTTAATTCTTCCACCATGATTGCATATGCACACATTTGTATGTACCAAGATTCAGCCATATGTTCTTCTTTAGGTCTTGATGATGATTTGAAATCAATAATAGATAACTCACCTTCAACCATACCTACACAATCTACTCGTCCAGCCATCTTTAGGTTTTCGGAATACATTGGTGCTTCGAGAGCAAGAGGAACAATACCATCTAAGACTGGTCTCACTGCACGAAACATTTGTTCCTGTAGAACGTCCTCAAACTCAATGAAGTCTTTATCTTGTCTCAGATAGTCTTCAACATGTTGATGGAATCGTGTTCCACGTTTTGCAGCTGCAGTAGAAATTTTGTTTGCTTCTTCTGAACCAACTCGTTCTCTCCACAGTCTTATCTGTTCTTTATTCTTGAGACCTACGACTGTAGTTACACTAGGGTATGCTTCACCCTTTGCATCGATGTAGTATCTCTTACCATCACGTTGTTCTGTTTTTAAGTCTAGATGTTCTAGATCAGGTATGTCTAGTAGACTCGTTCTCACTTTTGTCATTGTATTCATTTTAACCTTTTTTGGACTGAATGTCCATATGCTTTTTAATAACTGCTCGGGACTTCTCGTCTTTGATGTTTTTACTTCCATGACGTGCATGAACTTCCGAGCCTGGGTGTGCGTCTCCAATCTTATTCAAGACATCTTTGAATCCACCATCTATCTTAACACGATCACCGTGACCACCTGTAATTGCAGCTGCAGAGATTCGTCTTTCTAGATGTGGATTGTTTTCAAGGAACTCATCGTAGTCTGCAAGTTTGACTAGATGATCTTCTAATTCTTTTGTTTTGGTGTTATAAAATTCGTATAGGGGCATATCACGCACTCATAAATTGTGGAACTTCTCTGTTTGTCCATTTTGCAAATCCACTTTTGTGGACTCGGTAATATTTATGATACGCTTCTAGACTGCAATCTGACTTACAATCGTCAGGCATTGCTTGAGTTGGTTGTGTAAATCCTTTGTTAGGAATGTTTTGAGGAACTTCAGTAACAATGTCTTTGAGTTTTTGAAATGTTAGATGAACCTTACCATAACGATAAGTGTACTCAAGACACAGCTGTTGCCAAAGTTGTAATAGGAATTGATAGTTCTGAACTGATGATCTAGCCCAAATATTAGATGGGTGATTTACATGGGATGCTTTGTATAGACTTGATTCCATACGAGGGTCATCCATCTTCCATCTTTTGATACGTCTACCGTTTGCAGTTTTGTCGTAATACTCTTTACCATCAAGAACACGATGACATGTTGAAAGTAATTGAGCATACTCGATGATCATCTTGACTACATGCTTGTCACAATGTAACTCTGCACATGATTGTGGTTTTTCGTCTAAGTAAAAAATATTCATAATGCTATTCTACCACTTTTCAGTAACATCGGCAACCCCTTTTTCATAGTTCCATGGAACTGACACTGAATAGGGGTCACCTAGTTGTTTACCCACATAGGTAAAATTCTTCTGCACTACGAAAGGAGCAACATGATCAAAGTAATGCTCTACACATGTATCTTCTTTTTCAGCGTATGCTTCAACCTCTTCATAGAGACCATACACTAATTGACCATCTTGTAGTTGTGCTAGTTCGATCATAGTTCCTTTATTTGTTGAAGGTAGGATTGCACCTCACTCCATGTTAAATGACCTATCACATCATCTGTAATAGGAGTATTGTAGGTGATATCATTATCTTGAAGGACAGCAAGTTCCCACTTACCCTGTGCAAAACCATACGAACCCTTATGACGAATTACAGATGCACCGTAACCGTTATCGAATTCAAACAACCTTTGCACACCACCATTAAAAGATAGTTCTTCTTTACATTGTATCATTTGCCAATATCCTTAATGTTGTTCTTCCCAATAACTTGATATGCACCTTTGTTGTATGCTGGTGCAATAGTATACTGAGAAGAGATTTCTAATTTCTCACGTTCCCAATCAAGGTTCTTACCACCCAATGCACCTCTAGAATTTGATACAAGGGAAGGGATAACTTTTTCAGGTTTCTTCTGAGGTGTAGGTTTCATCCTCATTGATTCGATCTTGACCTGATGGCGTTTCTTTGCTTTCCAAGCATTAGTCTTTCTACGTTTACCACTTGGGCCGAACTTCATCGACCCACTCATATTAATCATTCCCATAATTTACCTATAAAATATATGATTGTTAATCTTCACAGTTTCATTCAGATGCTCTGCCCAATAAGGATAGATGTAATCTGCATGATACCACAATGCACCCTCAGTCAAATCCCATGTAGGTGCCATCATAAAATTGTTTGCAATTTGATAAGACTCAATCCAAGTCTTACTGTCTTTTGGTTCATCTGACTTACCATCACAGAACCAACTGAATTGACATTGTCCTAAAACAGGAACTTTGTTTCCTCTCCAAGATGTTCTCCACTGTTTTACATCGTAGATCACTCCACAGTAAGTATCGGGGAAGTCACGCGACTCAACTCGATTCTTGACTACTTGAGCGACTGCAACCTTTCCAGCGAGAGGTTGGTTACCAGCTTCGAAGTAAATGTTTTTTGCAAGACAGAATGCCTCACCGTTTTCATCAAATGCATGTGCTTTACCACTGAAGAATCCAAGTGCAAAGAAAGATGCAACCACGATTGCAATCTTCAGATACCTTGTATTCATATTGATGTTTTTATATTTTATATTTTCGTCCATAGAAATATACTCCTGAAAAATAATCTCCGCTGTAGTCTGCATAACGATTCATGAATGCAGTTGCACCGAAGACTTTAAACACTAGGTAATCGATAAACGATACCTGTACATTGATCGGTTCCTTGTAACGTGAACCCCGATCTGGCCCACCTAGAAAATTTGCAACAAACATTATGATGCCTCTTCTAATTCAAATTCGAGATCATCGATCTCATTGTCCTTGTCCCTGAGAGCATCCTCAAAGGGTTCTACTAACTCGTAGAGTGCAGATTCCAAAGCATTGACTGCCTCTCGAACTTCTTTGATCTTCCATTCTAGATCAGATGAATCAGAAACATCCATACCTTGTTCTTCTGCAATACTCTGAACCTTCATGTAGATTTCAGATGGGACATGGTTATACTTGATAACTTTAGTCTCATCATTTACTTTACGAACTGCAGCTTCAAGTTCCCACTTCTCATCATACAGTTTATCTAATTTTTCCATAGTCGTCTCCTTAATAGCCACTGGTAGTATGTGCGTATTCTTCAGGACAGTTCTTCGTCCCACAAATACATACACCCTCTTCTGTTGGGGGTTCTGACATGAAGTCACACGCTGCATCAACATGTGCTTGTTCTGACTCTGTCAGTTTGTCATAATTCTCGATTGCTTTTTTTAACCATTCCATCAGTGAAAAATCCTCCTTTGTCCATTGACAAGAAGATGTGAAATCATAATCTTACCGATGGGGTTCATGAAACCATAGTCAGGTAACTTGGAACACATCAAATCCCAATCGTCACCACTCTTAGAAAGAGCAAGATCGACTAGATCACTAGGTACAGGAATTTCAATATCTGCACCGTAACTAACTTTACCATCAATAATTGGGTTTCCACAAATTCTTACTTTATCCATACTACTATTATAAGAAAAAGCCAGGGGCATTGTCAAGGCCTCCGCCTGTAAGAAATCTTGAAATCTGTATTCTCAACGACATCAAAATTATTGTCGTACATCAGTTGATCAACTTTGGTATGATCATAACATTGGACATCATCAAACACGACTATGCCACCAACAACAACCTTTGGAATGATCGCTGCAGCGAGAGAAAATACATGTTCAAGGGTATGAACTGAATCTACGAAAGCAAGTCTGATATCTTCTTCCGTTTCTTTTAGAAAAATACGATCATCCTGATTGACCTGTTCAAAGTCAACATTTCGTATCTTGGATAATCCGTTTAGTGTTTCGATTGTTCTGTCTTTTGCTTCACGATAGAATTCACCATCATGAAACAGTGGATGATTTAAATCTGAATATGGATTTACATCACCACCTTTGTATTTTGGGTAGGGGTCTACACTGTAGAATTTTACATTCGTATCTGCAAGTCCATGAATGATCATCCTAGTGCCGATACCTTTACCAGTACCACATTCAACTACAACACCTTCAGGTAATTCCTTCACCTCTTCTACAGCATTCTGTAGTACATGAAAATCCATCCGTTCATGATCGAACTTCAGATAGATTTCTTTGGTACAGTCTTTCATCGCTTTAACTTGATAAACTTTCGTCCTCGTTTGGAAAAAAGTTTACTTGGGTTTTTAAACATTAACTCTTCTTTGGTGCCTGTCTTGATATACCCAATACATTGTTTCTTATCGTTGAAGATATATGTATGGTTCTTGACATTGATACCAGTATCAGACCAGTCAGTGATCTCTTTATAATATGTGTTCATAGAATTCCAAATGCAATAAGAGCAAGGATAATGAACTCATCAATGAGCATTATCCCTACAAAGATTTTGATTAGTAGATATTTCATATCAAGTAATCAGGGCCGTAAATCCTCATTTTGTTATGTCTAACATCATAACCTTTGAGAACATTTCCCCTTGCTTTGTTTAGAGCAGGTGTCTTCCAACCAGCACTCTTAAGAACATCACCAACTTCGAAGTTGGGATTACCGACATTGATGAAACCCCACACTGAAGCTCCACCACCACTTGCATCATCATATGACACAATCTTTAGATATTTGCGACCTTTGTCAACTCCGTAATATGAACCACGTTCTTTACAATGTTCCCATTGTTCATGTTGTGCTTCAGTGAGGTTTTCACAAAGTTCCTTGACTGCAACATTAAGTTCTTTCATATCGTCTCCTTTTCTCATCATGTTTATATTATATAAAAAAGCTTAGGCCATTGTCAAGGCAAAAATGGAGGGTAGGGCAGTAGGGTTTACATACTCCGAGCATCCGATTGAGACCCCATATTACTACAGGGTCATACCCTCAAAAAAGATGGGATGGGTTCAAGTTTTCACGCATGTCGTGTAATAGTTGTGGACTTGGTGATGTTTTAGAACCCTGTCCCATTCCCCAGTTTTTACACCGTAAAGCTATTGTACCATAGGTACGGGTGCATGGTCAAGGCCATATTTGTGTAAATAATGACTAACTGCCTTTGCCTCTTTTGAACTCAGTTCAGATAAAGATTTCATACCATAGGTGGTATTGATTGTGACTAACTTGTTTCCTGCTGTCACCGCTGCATTCCACATTTCATCATCCTTGGGATACAGTTCGTTCTTTTCTGCAAGCGTAATAAGATTCCGTCCCATACGGACAATCTTTTCTTCATTTTCGTTAACAAAGTTTTCGTATACATTCATTGTACTTCTCCATTTAAAGAGTACAGTATACTAAAAAGCTTGAGGCAAAGTAAAGGGGGTTTTAGAGTCCTGCTTGAATCTTATCTAATTCAAGAATCTTCTTATTGATGATATCAACCCGATTAGGCCAATAGATGTAGTCCTTATCAGAATCCTTTGCAAGGTTCTCAAGTAAAGGTCTGATAAAGTTGTCAAGCTTATCGATCACTTCGTTAGCTGCAGTTGTGCTACTGCTGATCTTCTGATCTACTGCAGAAAGTTCATCTGCATCTAGAGCAGTAAAACCAAAATCGTTGTATTCTATATCTGACATATTTTTATTTATACTTGTTTGAAATACATAGTGATTTCAAAACCAAGTCTTATTTTTTCATAAGTTGGTTTAGTCCACATAAGAGTATCCTCCTGAATGACTATTAGTATTTATACTTCCTTACCCGTGAAACGGTAAAAATCTTCTTCTAGGTCTTTGAGTTCTTGCTTGTACTTTTGATTCTCAATATAGTTCTCAGGATGTTGTAATGTAATCTCACTAAGGTACAAACCATAATTGAAAAACTCATGAATAACTTTCTCAAGAGTTCGAGTTACATCTGCATAATCAAGACATGGAACTTCGGGATGTTCTAGTAGTCCAAGATTCATAGTCACGATTCCACATCTACGATCTGAGTTGTAAACGAGATTATCAGCTAAATGGTTGAGTGCAGCTTTCTGCGCTGCATAAAGATAACCTTTAGAGATGTTTGGTTTTGCAGCTCGAGATGATATATTGATAATCAGTTTACGATTATCATTCTTCCATTCGTTATATGCTTCGTTCAATAACTCTGTTTGTTTGAAATCAACATGAGCACAATTGATAAACACATCAAAGTATTTCCATGGAATCTCAGATTCAACTCTGCATGATTCGATTTCAATAGTGTCATCATTAAGTTTTGTTTCGTGCAACCCTGACATGATTGCACCTGCTAGATTAGTCTTTCCTGTTATTAGAGCTCTCATAGTATTCCTTAATTAACTCGAATGATGGTTTGCCGAACAGTGAACCATCTACACTGCATTTATTACAAGGTGACATTGAACGGTCACCCCTCATAAGTCTACGTCTAATTTTTGTCATGGGTTTTGAAAACCATACATCATGTAAACTCTGTTGTAGCAAATTCCCGACAACGTGTTCTCTTCCCCAATCATTTGAGCAAAACAATACGTCTCCGTTCCAATCCACAAACAACTTGTAAAAAGGATAATGGCAAGGCTTACCTTGTAGACTCTTGATGTCTGCTTCTTCGATTCCAACCCAGTCAATTGTTCCACTCCTGTTATTTAAAATTAATCCATGTTTCTCAAAGTCACCCCAGTGCATACGATACTTGTATTGATCTTCTCTGACGTTTGCATTCTTCATGATGTGATCAAAGTGATGCATTTGCTCTGGGCCATCGTAAAGATTAATGTATAATAAGTCTAGTCCTGATCTGAATAGTTTATTTGCATAGATCGAATCGAGTTTGTCACCGTTAGTGTTGCACTCAAGTGTTGCTTGAGGTAATGCAAAACGAAACTCTTTTATGATCTCTATAAAATTTGGATTGAGAAGATTTTCTCCGAATCCTGAAAATGATATTTTACCTTGATAGTTGTTGTCACCTAATTCTTCTGCAATGGTCGAAGCACCCTTAACTGTAAGGTGGAGTTGCCTATTGGGAAATACTGATGGGTCGTGTCTCGGACAAAAGACGCATGTACGATTACACAACTCAGTAGTATTGACTTCAATCGTGAGTATGGAATCGAGGGGGTCACCGTTTTTGTCACTCCAGTGCTTTTTCTCTTGTTGCCTTCGATGATCGAGGAAGTCATACTGATCAACTGCTGTAATCGGGATGTTTGACTTCGACATGTCTTTCTTCTCCACCAGTTTCATGGATATATGTGTACTCTACTTCTTGCTCATGTTCCCAGTTTAGTAGAAACTCTTTTGGTAAAAGAGTGTACACATCATCTACTATCTGATGAGTATCCAGTGACCTTTCCCATCCTGTTCTCTTTTGGAAAAAGACTTCACCAGTATACTCGTAAAGTTCTTTGTTGGCAAGTGGGTTAACAGAAAGATATAGAACCTTACTGTTAACTGACTCTTGGTATACTCTGATTTTATCTACCCATCTAAATCCTACCTTGTTGACCATGTCCCAAGGCAATAGAAATTTATAGTAGTCGAAATCAGATGTGATGATACCTTTACTTGAAGTATCCACCGTCTCTGTCATCGGAAGAATCTTCGGTCTCATCCTCGTCCCTTGCACTTACAAATTCACCACTGTCTTGTAGATCAGCAATGAATGATTCTGTTGCTTCAACAAAGTCTGCAATCATCTTAGTCTTAGAAGACTTAGTAGTTACATTGTCGAATCCTAATGCTAATGCTTCAGATTGAATCTTTGACTTTGTCATCCCTTTGAGTTCTGACTCTGTAGGAATTGTAACCTCAACCAACTCATCATCATCAGATGCTGGTGGAGTCTCAAACTCTGCGATGTCATCTTCTTCTACGAGTCTAACCTTTGGTGCATCCTCAAATGCAGCTTTAGTTTCATCGATCTTCGCTTGCAACTCAGGGTCTTCTGTTATGGGTTCCTCAAATGTAGGACTTCCGTTTGCATCGAATCCTTCTTCTTTTGCAAGTTCTTCTTCGATAACTGCTGGTGCATTTGAATCTGTGATAACTGGTTTGTTAGATACAGGTTCACTATCAGAATCCATTGTGGCAACTTGCTCAACTTCTTTTACAAAGTCTGCAGTACCTAATGCATCCTCACCTACTGGAAGTGTAATTGTTAAGGTCTCATCCTCAATCTCTTCTTTAATTGTAGGTGCTGGATTCAATGCTCTTGCTTTTGCAAAGGCAGGACTGACTCCTTTACTCTGTTGTTCTTTTGCTTGTTTAAGTGTTTTAGGAACTCCAACTTCACCGTCACCATCTAGATCGATGTTGATACCATGTGATGCAAGAACAGCTTCAAGTTTCTGCAGTTCTGTCTCTGCAGTCTTACGTCTCTTTCTTTCTGAGTCACGAGCTGCAATCAAGTCTTGCTCTCTTCGTGCAAGTTCGATTTGCTTTTGTTGTTCGTGTTCGACTGTGAGTTGTTGTACTCTCTTCTGTGCATTCTCGACCTGTTGCTTATAGTCTTCTAGACCTTCGTTCAGTTCATTACGAACTGTGATGTATCCATCTAACTCTTCAGGTTTAGTTGGTTGTTGTAATGCTTGAGTCATTAACAACTGAGCCATCTGTGCAACACTTGGGGTGATCTGAACTTTATAATTTGCAATACGCTCTTGCAATCGTTCTAGTTCAGTTTTTTCGGGTGGGGTAAAAGCCGAAGTCTCGACTTCGTTGTTCACGTTATTTTCTGCCATTATTATACTCCATGGAGTCCTACACGACTATGATATTCTTTACACACTTTATGAAACCTACTGTGTACATTTCTATGTATAGTCTCGGAGGACATTAATATTTAGTTAATCTTAAGCTCTGGATAGGCCTTTTCAACAACCTCTTGAGTGATGTTTTTAAAGGGCCATTTCCCGTCCTTTACTAAGTCCAACAACTCAGCTTCTTTTGCTGGGATGCCTTCTAGTAACTGAATCCACATGTGTTCTCTCTTAGTTTGTGGAACTTGTTCTGTAACAAAATACTTGAACTTTTTGAATTCAAGTCGTAATTGTGTTTCGGTTAGATCACTTGCTGGGGCAGGGTTCTTATTGTAAGGTGTTGGCCCATCAGGCAATGTACTGTTAATGGTAGAATCAAAGTTCCATTGAAGAACTTTCTGTACTGCACCATTACTCTGACTATAAACTTTAAGTCCATGTGCAGCTTTATCTACATCTTCCTGTGCAACAATATCTGCTTGACATAAAATTTCAAACACATCTGCGTTGTTTTGTAATCGTTGACGTTCTGTAATCAACTCCATTAAAGGTTTATTGGGTGAACCCTTGGGTCTACCTCTTCCTCTTTTCTTCTCGCTCATAATGCAAAATCCTCTACATGATTAAGTAACTCATTTAATCTATGAGTTCTTAAGTAATCAAATACTTTTCCTTTTACTATTCTAGTATTCTTATACTCGTTTAATATTCTATCACTTACCTCTTGAGGTATGAAATCAAAATCAATCAAGGTTTGATTTCTTAGATAGTTCCTATAATATTTATCATCGCTAGAAATAGTAATTCTCATGTACTTATCTAGGATGTTCTTACGAAGGGGTGTCTGTCTAATACCTTCATCTAAACAATTATCATTGGATAGAACATTTGGTATACCATCTGCTTTATCTCCCTTGAGTATGTGTTCCTTAAGGAATGACTCTGCACCACCATCGGGTTCAATAAACTTATTCACATTTGGTGAATACTGTGTTACGTTTTCGTATCTCTGCAACTGTTGGAAATCTTTGTCTCCACTGACAATCAATATCTTCTCATCAGGTGCAAGTATATATGAATGTTGTGTTAGGATAGCAATGATGTCATCTGCTTCACAATTCTCCACATACATAAAACGATACGGGAAGTTCTCTTTGATCTCTTCTTTTACTTTGTGCAAAGTATCAAAGATCAATCCCCAATCTTTATCATCCTTCTCTCTAGACTTCTTCCTGTTTGCTTTATACAATGGGAAGTAGTCTCGTCTCCAAGGATTGGCTGCATCGGTACATAGTACAATCTCACCATATTCTTCGGAGTATCTTTTCTGATAGTTCCTCAATGAATTCAGAATCATGTGTCTCAACATGTCTTCTGATATTTCACCATCTGTTATTTTTAATTGAGCCATCAGACCAGCAATGATGGTCTGACTAAAATCTATAAGTATCATTTTACCACTTTAACTAATAATGTATTTTTGGTAATTAAATCGTTTCCGTCTTTCTCTTTGCTTCTTGGAATCTCATCCAAGAATCGTGAAGCAATAATATTACCACCTTTATATAGTCTATCAAGTAACTTTAAATCTGTCAAGGTCTTTTCTCTACATGAGTCGAACCCTCTAATCCTAGAACCTTTAACTTGTAAATGTCCTTCAAACCTAGTCAGCTTTTTACTTGATACATTATAGGTGTACAATATTCTTGCACGAATTATATCTTCGGGGTTTATTGATTTGAATTGTTCATAAGATTCTAAGAATGGTAACCTCTTAACTAATTGTTTTGGTGTCTTAGGTCTAACCTTACGAACTGGTTTGTATTCTTCACAATACTGTTCAACCTCACTCTCCCATGCTTCTAATTTCTTGATGACTTTCTTTTTCTTGGCGGGTGTTAGAAAGTTGTATGCTTCTTCTAACTGATCACACTTCTCTTCATTACGAAGCTCAAACAACACGGTCTCTGCAAACCCTTTCATATAGTTTACAACTCTACCACTGTATCCAAGTTGTTTCAGATACTTGTACATACTGAAACTAGATTTACCTTGGAGTTCTAGAACCTCATCGATCTGATGCTCAACTTCACCTAAAGCTTCCATGGCTTTGTTGTGCATCCTTTCTTGGATAGTATTTTTAGTCGTCTGCGTCATCATGCTTATTAGTCAATAGGAACTTTCTCGATGGGTTGATCATCAAGTTAGCCCTGTTCATAAAATCTCTGTTTGCCAAAAACGGAATCTTTCCTCTTTGGTCTAAACTAACTTCTTGTTCATATATAGTATTTAAGAAGTTTAATTCACATTTGACTATTGGTCTTTCTTCTGCGGGTTTGATTAACTTCATCATTCTAACAAGAGGTTTCTTATATTTCTTTCCGTTTCTTTCATAGTGGACAACCTTTCCTTTGATCTCCATAGAGTCGGCGTGAAGGGCACAAGCGTTTGCACTGTTCCCAGTGTCCAACTTAACCGTCATCGTCTCTCCATCGACCTCTATGGTCTCTAGAACACCACATTCAGTTGCCTTCTTTCTCCATATGTCTCTGTCAAAGAAATCTTCTACTATTGTTTCACATACTTCTTCACCTAATGCATCACTAATACCTTGAGTGCCTGGCGAATGATTTACCTCTAGAATGAATGGTGTATCTTTTTCTCTATCCTCTGCTGGAATAAAGTCAACACCTACCCACTGACCGTTGACCGCCTTTGCAGCGATCAAGCATGTTTCTTTCTCTAGTTCTGTTAGTTCTATCTCTTCAGCTTCTGCACCTTGAGATATATTTGATCTAAAGTCATCGATTATTTTTTTCCTCTTCATTGCACCGATAACTCTTTTGTTGTTGATCATCACACGAACATCATATTCCATGTCGATGTATTCCTGTAACAGAATGTCACAGGTAGGGTCAATCTTGTAAACAAGACTCACCGTTGATTGTAGAGACCTTTCAGTTTCTACTAATAGAACTCCAACACCCTTTGCACCCTGTAATGTTTTAAGCACCATAGGGAACTCATTGTCTAATCTCTTTGCAGCGAGATCAACTGTCTCAGGGTCTTCGTTTGGAATCAAGACTGTACGAGGTTGGTTCATTCCAATCTCTTGTAGTCTCAAATAAGTTCTGAATTTGTCTGCACAAACTTCAATACATTCTCTGCTGTTAACTACAGGAAAACCGTATCGTTCTATTTGTGATATTAAATCTAGGTAAGAATCTTTGGTAGTGACTGCACCACGAACCATGATAAGAGTATCACCATCTAGGTAGAATCCTTTCTCATCATCTTGGTTATGAATTGTAATCACACCATCGTCTGCTCTCTCGATGTATGCACCGTTAACCTTTACTGAGTAAACTTCACAACCAGCTTCCTTTGCAAGGTTATAGAGTTTACTGGATGTTGATTTTGGTTTCTTTACAACGGGTTTAGAAGAATTCTTCTTAGTCTTTTTAACCATGCGTCGTTCAGCAATCACCACTAGGCGATAGGGCTTCTTGTTATCTGTTTCTTCTCTGATAACCTCTGAGAACGACCTCATGTTTTTATTCCTCATATAAGTTGTACATTGCCAGCAACACTGATTCTAGTCTTACCCTCTTCATAATGTGGATGAACGAAGTGTTGTAGCCAAGCTGGGAAAATAATGATGTGTCCTGTCAACGGCCAATGTGAATAGACGTTCCAGTTTAAATGCATTGTTTCACCATATCGTAATGTTAGATGTCCTGCGGACTCTGTTTTTCTAGCATTGTCGAATCTATTATTTATGCATTCGTCCCGATCTAACGGATTATCTAGATAAATTACAAACGACATAATACCATCATGACTATGTGGTGGATTGACTTCACCAGCTATTTGTTTGTTCACCCATAGACTATCTATCTTTGCTTCACCATCCTCAAACGGTGGAGCTCCAAAATCAAATGAGTATTGATTGACATGTTGCATGATGTGACCAATACATGCTTCACTCACATGATTAAAAATCTCATACTGTTCATCGATCTGACCAGCAAGTCTATGTCTCATGCTGTATTCATCAGGGTCTTTTTCAACAACCTTCATTGCACCTAACATTTCTTCAATGTATTTCTCGTCCATAAAATTAATATAGACAGGTGGCCCGAAGGGAAAGAATGTGCTACTTAGTTTTTGTTGCATAATTCTACAAAGTGTTCTGCATCTACTAGGACAAGAGGTTTAGTTCTGTTACGTTTAATTACTACCACAGGTTCATAACCTTTACAGTTTTGTTCTGCCTGTGCATATGCTTCCCACACGTTTACTTTTTCTTGATTCTTACATTCTACACTATAGGGAAAGATTTGTCTAGATTGTTTTCCTAGGATGATGTCCTCACCTTGAGAACCCATTGGTCTTGATTCGATGTCTTCCTCATCGAGACTGAGTTTCTCGACAAGAAGATTTGCAAACCACTGCTGTAGTTTACGACCTTTTGCTTTTGCTGACGCTGTTTTCATAATCTATAATCTCCTCACTCACCTTCGTCTCCCATATCCACGGGAAGAGACCATGCACTAAGAGTATGATGCCCATTCTCCATGCATGAAACAAATGCGAGAAGTAATTCATATTTACATCTTTTAAATGTTGGTTCCATTTCATATATTAAATTGTACACTGACTCCACATCCACAGCTGGATTCTTCATTAGGGTTGATGAATTTAAAATATTCGTTTAGTCCCTCATACACATAATCTAATCTCATACCATCTAGATATGGCTGACTGATCTGATCAATGACGAAACTAAATTTACCGTAGTCGATGACTAGGTCTTCTTTGGTAGGAAGGATAGCATCTTTAAAGACGTATTCATAACCAGCACATCCACCACCCGTTACACCAAGTCGAATGTATTCGATACCTTGGTCTCTCTTCTTAATCAGAAGTTGGTTGATGGCTGCATCTGTTATGTCTATATTCACAGAAATATTTATACAATGTTCCTGTTGGTTTCACTATTATCTACGCCGAGTTCACCTTTTACATTTACCATTTCATAAGGAATGACAATGTCTTGGTCTTCAGGAACATATAGGTGATTGATCTCTGAATTGTTACAGGTATGAATTGCATCGTAGATTGATTCTACGAGAGGTTCACCGTGTAAGTTAAAGCTAGTATTAAAAACAATAGGTACACCATTCTTTTCATACATTGCTTTGATAAGATTGTAGTAATTCGGGTTTTGATCTTCATTGACTGTTTGTATCCTACAGGTTCCATCCATATGAACCAGTGCTGGGATTTCCTCTTTTGCTTTGTCGGTACATTGAAATGCAAATGACATGTAGGGACTAGACTTGAGTTGTCCCATCTGTACATACTCATGTGCATGCTCTTCCATGATGGTACATGCAAAGGGTCTGTACTTTTCTCTTTTCTTTACTGAGTTGACTATGTCTTTTGCTTCAGGATGTGTTGGGTCAAAAAGAATAGATCGATTACCTAATGCTCTTGGCCCATGTTCTGATTCACCTTGAAAGATTGCAACGATCTGTGAACGATCAAGAATCTCTTCAACGACATCTGTTAGGTTTCTATGAATAAGTGTTGTGATCATATGTCTTCTCCTTGTTTCAATGCGCGACCTAAACGAATCGCTGCACCTACTGCTGTACCACCGTCATGTGCTACAGGGTCAACAAAGAATTGATAATCAGGAAACTTATCAAGATACTTTGCGTTGTTTGTACAGTTCAATGCAAACCCACCTGAGAGAATAATATTCTTACAGTCAGGATTTAAATCGATTGCACGTTGAATAATCTTACAGGTAAAGTCGAATGACTTCTGTTGCAACTGATTACAAATAGAGTGAACGGTATAGTCCACATAACCGTCTTCGTTATCTTGCCATTCGTGATAAGACGCTGCACCCATAACCTTACCCGCTGCACGTCCCAATCTATCGAAACCAAAATACACACTCAACTGACTGAAGTTCATTCCCATACTTGGATAAGAACTAAAGCATTGTGGTACACCATCGATCTCAACGGTAACATCTTCAGGGAATATCTTACCTTTCTCTGTATTGTAGAGATAATTCTTTTGATACTCTTCGACTGCTCGATTGTTGGTAAGTCTTCCCCATTGTCTTTGTGGTACTTTGTTAGGTTCACATCTAAAGATGGTTTCAACTTCTTGATAGTCAACCCAATCCTCTTGATGCATCTTTGCACCACCACCATCCATGGTGATAGCAATTGCTGGTTCCTTTTCTTTCCATGGTGAATAGAAATACCCACACTCTGCATGATACAGGTGGTGTTGTATTTCATAGTGAAACTCATCCATACCTAATTGATCTGCAACACGACCATGGGGACTATCGTCTACATCGGTACGGCAGTGATGATTCTCAGTAAGAAATTGTTTATCTTTATCGTAATTAATAACCCATGGTTTAAACTCTTCCATCATAAACAACAGACGTTCTTTGGTTAGAGGTGCTTCTCGTAGGAATGCTTTAACCTTACGTTGTCCATCAAAGTCGTATTGCAATGCACGATGATCAAGTTCAACATGGACACATCTACGATCATAGGATGCACCAACAAACTCATCAGGTTTTTCTACACCCTTATGGGGAATGCATAAGAGTTCATCGTTAGGGAATTCAGGTGTCCAGTATTTTTTGCGTCTGAACCTTTCTTCCTCATATAGGAAATCAATCTCCCATGTTTCATTGTCAAATTGACAGAGAGAGGTTTCGTGACTTGAGTTGTATCCAATGATCTTCATAATAAATGCTCGGTTTAGTTTTCTTCGATATTATATTTATCAATCAAATCTTCGGTGGTAATCATATCACGGTCAATTAAATCTTCGATCATTTCAACACGTCCAGCTTTCTCACCTGAACGATAAGAAAAATATACACATGCAGCGATAAAAACAACATGAATTAAAATTAGTTCGGTACTCATAAGTAATAGTCCTCGGGGTCTGTGCCGTAGTCTTTGGCGTTCTTCTTCTTGGGTTTGACTATGGATGATAGATCGATATCTATCTCTTGGTATTTATCTCTTATCCAACAATAAGCAATGTACCACAGTCCAGCTGCAATTAAATATTTAAGTCCCCACATCAGTAGGGTAAACGGTAATAAAAATAAATTAATTATAAATTCCATAATATTCTTTCTACGTCTTCAAGTTTATAATATAAACAATTGAAGATGCGTACTCTTCCGTCCTCAGACTCCACAACAAACCTCGGTAGTCCATCAGGAGAACGGTCTCTCATGAGTGTATGATTATTTATGGTCTTAATAATTACTCTCATTACTCAGGCCAATCATCATCTTTTAAATAATGCACGATTATCACCATGAGTGCAAATAATAATAACGTAGTAATAATATCCATTATGCAATATTCCGTAACATGATCTGTTCATAGATGCGTCTGATATCTTGTCTATCCATACAGCGACATTCTAAAGTCTCAGGTGACTTACCCTCACAATACTCTACTTGACCCGTAGGACAATAGAGTGGGATGTGCCAATCCCTTTCAGGTGGATACCAATCAGGTTCAGTGGATACACATCCATTTAAACTTAAGAACCCACAAATTAAAATAATCTTATTCATAGTATGTTTAAAAACTCCCATAGGTTGCGTAAAAGAAAAAGCAGACCGACACCATTTAATATAATTAATGCACGATCTTGCCATAATATACTTACCCACAACCACAGGGTGATACCCACTACGGATAAGGTTAAATCATAGAATTGGAATCCATCGATACCTCTCATGGACATCGCTGCTAGAATAAAGATACTTGCAACCCACTTAACGTACCAGTCTAAAGTATACTTAGGGGTTGCAGATTTAAAGATACGATCAGATTTTAATTTACCGATCTGTTCCTTTTCTGCATCTGTGAAATCAATTTTACTCATAACAACTATTATACACTAAGAACTAGAATAAGTCTAGTTGCTTTGCGTCCCATTGATCTTCGTAATAGATCGAATCAACAAATTCAATTACTAAACGATCATTCTCATCAGCACGTAGCTGACAATATTGACCATCCCGTAGACCCCAGTGACGGAAAAAATTATTTGCACTGAGTTCCTCATCAAATCGGATAGCATCCCGACTCCCCACAAACTTATAATCAATATAAGTCATTTCTTTATGTTCCACGATAATCTCTCCTTTGCAAGTTCGTAGATAAAATCCTCATGTTTCCGTACAGGCCTCTCGACCATACGCTCACCCAACGCGGTTTGTCTTGCATGTAACAACTCATGAGTCAAAGTTGAATACATATCCACGGTACATCCCTCACTACACTTACGAGCTAGATGTATCTGAACCATACCCTCATCTTTCTCGTAACATAACCCATAAGCGTCAGGGTGTGAACGTATATAGGTAGGGTGTACGATAATCTCTAAGTCAATAGGGTGTTGATCAAGATTAATAATAGAAGAAACAGTGCAAGTAAATCCAAATATTGACTCTTCTTCACGAATATATCCTCCGTTAGGCCCCTGAATGGTGATCGACTTCATCTAATTCTCCGTCCAATGCTTTCCAAATGAGTATGTGTAGACAGGTATTGACTACTATTAATACAGTAAAGAACAGCCATCCAGCGAGTTGTTCCATTATTTATCCTCCCATAATACATGATAGACGACACAGAACATGCCGAATGATATTAGTGCGAGATAAAGAAAGTAGATAATATAAAAAGGTATAGCACTCATAATTTTACCCGAAAAATTTTTTGGTTGCTGTTAATATTCCTTTGTCAAGGCTTTGATAGGGGGCGTTGAGGCGGAATAGATTTTTTATAGGAGTCCCATATGACTGTTTTGCAGGCTGCTACGAGACCCTTTCTAACATGATCACATGTCCTTGGGATTCTAGTTCTGTCGCCTTAGAGACGGCGTCACGAAGACTCAGAGGTACTTCTGTACGCTTCTCTACGTTGCGTGATTTGTCGATATTAATTACCTTTGTGTCTATCGAATAGACAATAAATTGGTGATCTTCCATTATAACATATTGCTCCGCCAATGTCAAGGCCCTCAGAAGGCCCGAGCTATAAGGGTTTGGGAGCCTCTCTCAGTCTCCCTTGGGTAGTCTCGGTGATAACCAACCCCAGTACCTTAATAATTATGCAATCCACGGTCATATGTACTGGTCAATACCATGTATATAGCACATTATACTACGAAAATACTCCTATTGTCAAGGCTGTTAATGGAAATAACTGATCTTTTTACAGAAATAGCTGTATATGTGGTCATGAGAGCGCCCAATATGCACATATACAGCACAGTTATCATAATATTTCCTATGTATAGTCTTGTCTCTCACGATATAAGAGACTCTACCGTTACCCTACACCATTAGACTTCTCCTTATTAGAGTTAATTTCCGCTATACGGGCGGGTATTACATGAACCATATTACAGTATTCACATGCACGCCCTTCATTAGACAAGGGATAGGGATTATGACCCATATCCATTAGATTATCTTCACATAGAACACACTGATCATAGCCGTCTATTACAGGGTTATACATTATATCACCTCTGCTAGTAGTAATATAGTCATCATTACACCTAGAGTAGAGAGAAAGTCCCCATCTAAGAGTCCGTGTTTCCGTATAAATCCCAACATATAGCAAGTATAACAAAAGCTGGCACTAGAGTCAAGGCCTCAAAGCCAAATAATTTCTGCCCGTAGGACTGGCATGTACTGGCCGGGGCTTCTCCGATGCATACTCTCAGCCGTTTGTCAAGGCCTTGACTCCCCGCCAAATAAGTGATTTGCCTCCCCGAACACAGCAGGCAAAAGCACGTTTTTCACCATAATCATTCTCTCCCACTTTTCTGATTATTTTCACACTTTTACACACTTTGTCCCACTAATAAATAATAATATGTTTAATTGTCCCTTTGAAATATATTCGAGTCCACTCCCATGGGAACAATATGGTATCATTTTAGAGATTCCTGACTATTGTACAGAGGAAGAACTGAGAATGGTATCAGAGATAGCTGAGGAAAAAGCACCACAACTTAATCCTGATGTCTACCCTAACCTATGTAAAGACCTTATAGGTGATTCTGTATGTACTAAGAGTCAATGGATATTTGATAACAGACACGCTATATACGACTTTATGTCGAGTAATCTACCTAGTGCTGAGTATCGTTTTGATGCTATACATGATGGTTATGATATACCCCGCGAGTCTCGTCCTAGTTTCTTACGAGAGAGGGTTCAGGGAAATCCTGCTGGTATGATGGATTATCCTCCTCATGGAGATAATGGTAAATGTCTGACGATCTTAGTACCGCTTAGTCCCGTGGAGTCTGTACCTACTCGGTTTCATGGTATTGGTTGGCCACCTAGTTGGGACTTAGATGGTAATGAACTAGAGCCCACCGTTCCTGTGAGGTCTATTCCGTGGAAGGTGAATCATGCTTATTTGTTTTGTTGTAGTTCTCCCTATAGTATACATTCATACAGAGGTGATGCAAAAGAACATCGTTGGGTTATTAATACTAATATCTTTGATAATAAGGATATTCCTCCTGCGACATGGGATGTCTTTAAAGGAATCGGTTATTGGGGACGATCTGCTACTACTTGATGGTAGGGTTTAGTATCAAAGTCTATACCTATATAATCCCTATCTAGACATGCATTAGATAATATTCCACTACCCATAAAAGGGTCTAATATCAGCTCGTTCTTGTTAGAGTATCTCTCGACTAGGGTTCGATATAGATCAGTAGGTTTTTGATGTGGGTGGTATTTAAGTTCTTCTATAGGGTAATGACCAATATATTCTGATTTCTCATTCTCTTGACCAAATACCATAATAGCATTGACGATCTTTTTATTCTCATCATAGGTATGTACATGATCTTTTCTATAGTCTTCGTCTTCAGTATTCCAACGAGTCCAACCGTTATGTGACCATATATGCACTGCAGTGAGTTTACATCGTCTTGCCATTTCTGCATAATAGGGTGAATGGAGTGCAGTTACAGGTACAAAGACACATATAGTTCCTGTGTCTTTGACTAAACGTCTGCATTGATCAAACCAATAGGTGCCTTCAACCTCATCTTTCATGATACCTTTTTTCATTCGATCACCAAATGGGCCATCACATATAATAAGATCAGGTCTTTCTTCAAGGGTTTCCATGACCTCTACACAGTCCCCTTGTATACCCCTATGATTCATTCTTGGTTATCTTCCAGCGATATGTGTTGTGCATGTTGTCATGGTATTCGTTGTAGACATCAATTGCCATGGAGTAACGGATATCACTTCCTGTATTGGTATAGACTTCGTGTTCGAGATTGCAAGAAAAAATATGGATATCACCAACGCCATTATAAGTATCACCCCAATCCTCATACCATGTAATATTATCTTCACCAGCGAGATAGATATTTGCACTGTAAAAATTACTCCTACGAATATCATCAGGTACTTGAGCACCATGATAATGTCGGGAGAGAGATTCACCTACTTGTAACCTATTACCCCAACATTGGGTAACCATGTAGTTCCAATCCTCAAATTCGGGTAAGTCAAATAATCGTTGATCAAGTTTAAGATGTGATAGAGCAGGGTTATGTAACCAGTTGTATCTATCGTAGGTTTGGGTAAGACCATAGTATCCTGTCTCCTCAAATGTTCCCCGTGGAACGACATCCTTGTATATTTCTATGACTTCTATGATCTCTTGACATTCTTCAGGAGTTAGAAATCTAGGATATCGTTTATGATATGTTACAGCATCCACCATCTGACATACTCATCCTCAGTAATATTACTGGTATCACCCTCAAAGGTGATAAAGGATACTTGTCTAGATATATCTCTGTATTCATGATCATAACTGAAGAGTTCTGCTTCTTCATCACCACCTAGTCCTCTCCATCCGTAACCATCATCTGCAGATGCAAACCAAGGTCTGACTTGAGATTCCCATAGTTCATTACGTTGTAGCTGTACGTCTTTATTGCTGACGTGATATGGTGCATTGATACCATGTGCATGATTTAACCAAAAGAGTTGCTCTTCTAGATCACATTCTAACCATTGTTGCAATCCATAACATGTTGGGTCATAGTCTTCTGAGATTTCTTCGTATGCAGATTTGAATTCATTATAAATCCATCGTGCAGTACCAGCTGCTACACCAATCCAAAATGGTGACATATCTGTTTCATCATTCCACCAGTTATCAAATTGTTGGATAGGATAGAGTTGTTGTTCTTTGACCAATGCTTTATCTTCTTCTGCAATAGACTTAGCTGCATTCTCTGTACTACCTTGTACAGGTGCAGATTCCAACATTGGAATACCAATCAGTTCAACACCGATAGTAGGTTGTGTTAGAACAATAACTTTGTCTTCATCATGCATATCTTTTGCACCTGCTTGATAACAGTGTGCAGTATTCCAAAAACCTTCAAACTCAAAGTCCCAAGGTTTGACCTTGACTTGTCGATAAAATGAGTCTGACGATTCGTTAGTAAGTACAGTAAGACTGCAAAGTGATATACCTTCATGGGATTCCCATGAACGTCTTTTAGAAATAGATTCGGATAAGCGGTTCACATCATCAACAGACCATCCACCTTCTCCACAATAAACATAAATGTTTGCAACTGCCATTATAAATTCTCCATAATAATTCTATACTATTTAGTACAGGACTTTAGTATCATTATAACATTAAAGTCCTGTTTCCAAAAGGTAGTTTTATAAAACTAACCTACAGACATTCTCTATTCTGCCTGCTTTCATCATTTGATTGATTTTACGTGCCTTTTCTTGAATGAACAAGGTAGACACTAATGCAAATTTACGCATATCTATCTCCTATTCTATATTGTAACTATCCGTGACTGGACTTCGTTCAAGAGAACTACTTACTCTTGTCACATAATTGTCACATAACTATTTAGGGGTTATGATAGACTTAATTGTGTTAATTTGTATATCATGCCATGATTTATTATTTACATCCCAAATAACTATCTTATCTGAGTCTTTTTGGAAATCCTTTGGCACTGTAACCAATCTAGTGTGTTCTTTGTCGCTAGTCAGCGACGTATATGTTACCCATTTCTCTTGATTGAGTAACTCCTTTTTAACCTGTTCGAAACTATACATTTTGGTATGGTTTTGTTCCTGTGTCCTCTATGTAAATGGATAAATGTTTACCTTCACCATACCAATTCTCTATGTCACGATCATGTTTGAAACCATATGCACCTAACATTGCAGATATTGCTCTTTTGTTATCATGTGCAATAGGTGCTATTACTTTACCACCTAATTCTCTTCCAAACTTAACTGCACCATATAGTGGCATTTTATCTACACCACCAAATCCCTCTAGTTTGATATTTTTTCTTTTCTCAGGGTCATCTCTATATTCTTTGCAGAAAAATATCTCTCTAATCCATAGATCGATTCCTACTTGAGCTGCAATGATATAACCCCACACTTTACCATCTTCTTCATTATCAATACAGACATTTGCATATTCATATGTGTCAATGATCTGCTTCCATTCATCTTCAGTGTGAAGAGATAGATTAATTTCTGTACCCTTACCTTCCTCTGCTTTAAATCGTTGGAGTATTGGTATATCTGAATATGTTGGTCTTCTTAAAGAGTATCTAGCCATCCTGTGTATATGTATTTACCCCCTTTTAGTGGTGGGTTAC
>MDTC01273985.1_pt1 | contig 24727 bp, 21 predicted proteins | sample 811181 | NCBI WGS metagenome assembly MDTC01 (sample SAMN05326644, study PRJNA326480) | marine metagenome | isolation source: seawater | place: Pacific Ocean: North | collected 2011
AATTTGCACCCGTACTTACGTACAGATACGCGTTCAGTTAAATTAACGGTTGTCCGCTTTACAAGCAGACTGCTCAATTCACTTTTCAAAGAACCGGTCACAACTCGCACACGTCGACGGGGAGTTGAATCCGACCGTCACTGAAAACGTGCTGTGGCCGCGCTTTATACGGGCCACAGTTCAGATGATCAAGCATTTTATTCGATTATTTTGCATTTAGTTTATCGATCCCCAAAAAATCTAGTCTCAAATTAGGGTCCCTGAGCAGATTCGGCGTGATTCAAGATCCACAGGAAAATTGCGGACAGGACTCGGTAAAAGACTTGGACTCGTGCGTTGACTCAGGGGGTCAATTCGGTCGTTTAGAGCACATTAGAACAGTTTTTTTACGCTAAATAGCGATGATGACTGGATCTTCCCATCTAAATTACCTAAATTGCCGGCCGTTGTGTCGACGGCCAGCGGCGTCGTTCGCTCAGAAATTTAACCCGGGTTAGCGTGTTAAGGCACCTGATCTGACAAACACTTGATTTTCAAGGATACAGGGAGAGAGATATGCTGACTCCTACATATCGATTATTCGTTCTTATGCTAGCAGCGACAGCACTTGTCGCATGCGAACCAAAACCAGCTGCAAAGGCCGATAAGGCGGCGGCAGCCAAACCAGGCGCTGCGAAGACTGATACACCGGCCACTAAAAAAGCCAGTGCAGCCGACGGCGTAGTCGCACGCGTTAATGGTGTCAGCGTCGCTAAGGCCGACTTTGATAAGAAATACACCAAGATGACCCGTGCTTTCACAAAGCGGGGCAAGGAGATTCCGGCTGGTCTCGCTCAACGATACAAAGAGTCCATCTTGAAGCAGCTCGTCGACAAAGAACTGCTCAATCAGGAAATCAACAAGGAGAAAGTCGCGGTCCAAGACGATACATTGACTCAAGAGTTTGCGGACTACAAAAAGATGTTTCGCACTGACGATAACTTTAATCGATACCTGAAAAGTTCAGACATTACTGTCGATGACATCAAAAAGAACATTCGGCACAATCTGGCCGTCAAGCTCCTGCTGGAAAAGCAAGGTGACCTAAACGTCTCTGACAAAGAGACCAAAGAATACTATGACGCCAATCTAAAGCGCTACGAGATTAAAGAACAAGTCCGCGCCAGCCACATTCTGATCAAGGTCGGCAAGAAAGACGATGAGGCCAAGCAAAAGACCGCTGAGAAGAAAGCGAAAGACGTGTTTAAGTTAGCCACGGCAAAGGGAGCCGACTTCGCCAAGTTGGCCAAGGAGCACTCGGAAGGGCCAACTAAGAGCCGAGGTGGAGATTTAAGCTTCTTCACCAAGGGCCGAATGGTTCCTGCCTTCGAAAAGGTCGCCTTCGCGCTTGAGAAAGGTAAGGTTTCAGAGCCTGTTAAAACTCAGTTTGGTTGGCATATCATTACCGTGACCGACAAAAAAGAGGGTCGACAACGAACACTCGATGAAGTGAAAGAGTCCATCGGTAAGCTTCTACAGAACAAGAAGAGCCGCAAAGCAAAGGCAAAACTACTCACAAAGTTGAAGACGAGTGGGAAAGTTGAGACATTCCTTCCCAAGGCACCCGCCGCAAAGGCCGCCAAGATTGGTAAGGGCGCGCCGAAGAGTAACCTAATCAAGGTCAACCCAAACAAAAAGAAGGCTCTTAAAGCAATGCCTGCAGGCAAGATTACTGCAAAGCCAAAAGTCACTATCAAGCCCGCACCGAAGGCGAAGACAGTTCAGCCGAAAGCAGCGAAGTAAAGTCGACTAGATGGCACACCGCGCGTTGGTCTAAATCAACCTTCGGCATCAGCCTCAGACTTTGAAGAGAGCGACGGTTCAACCCGTCGCTTTTTTTTTGCTTGGCCCACATTTAGATTTTTCTAGGATTGTCAGTATATGTAGTATAATGTCACACATTGAAGTGTTGTTGCGCTGGGTTCTAAAGTTTAGCCGGATTTGGTCGATGTAATCGACTGAAGGCATTCGTTATCTTCGAGGACTAAATGGATATTTCGACCATAATTGGGCTTGCCCTGGCCTTTGGATTCATTTTGATGGGAATCCTGCTTGGTGGTGAGCTGATACTTTTCGTTGATGCACCGTCAGGCGCCATCGTAATCGGTGGGACATTAGCAACACTATTCTCACGCTATCCTCTCAATATTGTGTTCACGATCTTTACGGTCCTTAGAAAAACCCTTTTTAACTCCGTACCTGAGTCGGGCGAAGTGATCACACAGTTCGTACAGCTCTCACAGATTGCCCGTAAAGAAGGACTCTTGGCTCTCGAACGAGTGCAATTTGAAGATCCGTTCTTAGCCAAGGGGATTAACTTCTGCGTCGATGGGGCTGAGGGGCATCAGATCGAAGCCATAATGACCCGGGAAATTCAGTACATCAAAGCGCGTCATCAAGCGGGTAACGACATGCTGAAGGCATTAGAAATCTCGGCGCCTGCATTCGGTATGATCGGAACGCTGGTTGGTCTAGTAAACATGTTAGCGAACATGGACGATCCAAAAAGTATAGGTCCGGCCATGGCAGTCGCGATTTTAACGACTCTCTATGGCGCCATTATCGCCAACGTGATCGCTGTGCCGCTGAAAGATAAATTGGCATTCTACAGTTCCAAAGAACTGGACTTAAAATCGCTCATGATGGAAGGCGTGTTGGGGCTCAAGCGTGGAGAAAACCCGCGTATGCTCGAGGAAACACTGCATACCTTCCTTTGCCCAGCTGACCGCGAAGCACTCAAAGCTGCCGCGGGCTAGTCTCTTAGGAACACCCCACAATGGCAGAGGAAAATGACGAGAATGAAGGCGGTGTAGAAGAGGTCGAAGAGGAAGAGATCTGCGAAGAAGGTGCACCTGGATGGGTCGTTACATTCGGCGACATGATGTCTCTGCTGCTGACCTTTTTCATCTTGCTACTCTCCTTTGCCACCATGGATATCCTACGCTATATCGAACTTGCCGGTACCATCAAACAAGGCTTTGGCCTCCCAGTCAAAGAGCGCGTCGTTGTGGTCCCAAAAGCGGAGCACATTATTCGCTTGAAGCCTAAAGTCGACTTTAACAGTCGGCGGGTACTCGAAGAACTTCGGCGTAAATTGGATCCGAATTCACCGACAAAGCGAACCGCAAAGGTCACCATCGAAGTCTTTCAAAGCTACCGAGGCATTGTGGTTCTCTTTCCTGCCGATGAAATTTTCGTTCAAGGGACGGCCAAATTAAAAGCATCGGCGAAGCCATTGCTGAGGATCGTGGGCGAGCGCGCGCGGAAAGAGCCCAGCTTCGACCTATCCGTCGAAGTAAAACGTCCCGAAGACGCGCCTCGAGCCGAAAAATATCGGCAGTCAGGTGTTTGGGCATTGACAGCGGATCAGGCTGTTACATTGAATCGATATTTGAGGACTGAGGAGAAGATCGAGGCGGGTCGAATCATCGCTGTTGGCCGTGGCCCGGCACCGCCAACACAAAAGCCAGGTACACAAATCGCCAAGACCGGTTCCACGGTTGAATTTACCTTCTTGTCCAAAGTACTGAAACCGCGAGATTGATAGATGGCTGAGAACGAGGCTGAAGAGCAAGACGGCGAGGAAGAAGCCCCCGGATCGTCCGCTGAACAAGAAGACGAAAGCCCCCCGTGTGAAGAAGGGGCGCCCGGATGGGTCGTGACCTTCGGGGACATGATGTCCCTGCTTCTGACCTTTTTCATTTTGTTGCTGTCTTTCGCAACGATGGAAACGGTCAAATATAAGGTTCTATCCGGCTCTATCCAGGTCGCATTCGGCGTCCAGGAAATCACACCCACATGGACCAGACCACAAGCGAGAAAAATCATCGCACGTGAGTTCTCCATGCAATTCAACTCACGTAATATGCTCGATGGTATGAAGAAAATTGAAGAGCGAGAGACCGCTCGGACACCAAGCGGACGCGTGGATATCAAAGTATTTGAAGACTATCGAGGCATCGTCGTCTCCATCGGTGCGAACCATTTATTTGAGGCTGGAAAAGCCGATCTAAAAATTGATAAATGGCCATTTCTGGACGATATAGTTGAACGTGCGGCGACCAACCAAGCCCAAATCCAAGTGGAAGCTCATACCGATAGCATTCCCATCAAGACGGCCGAATTCCCCTCTAATGATCATCTGTCGGCTGCTCGAGCGGTGTCAGTCATCCGGTATTTTAGGGGGGTGAGACCAGATTTGCCAGCACATCGATTCGAAGCGGTGCCAGCTGGCCAAAGCCGACCCAAATATCCCAATTTTACCGACTCTGGACGAAAGAAAAACAGACGAATTGAGCTTATTTTCCACCGTCCACCAAAGATGTACCAGTATAAGCCAAAGGAATTAGCACCGAGCCCGCCTACAAAATAATGATTGGATAGGCGTATGGCTAAACGGCTGTGAACACATCCTCATGCGGGTTGGCAACAATTTCCCGACCTGCAAGTAATCCAGGACCGAGGTGTTCAACGGCGGCGTCCATGGCCACCTGTACGTCATGGAGTTCACCACTGAATACAAAGTAGCCTTTGCCACCGATATCATCCCCAAGGCGAATCTTATTGGCCATAATCTCGGTCGCTTTGAGGGCGGCATCAGCCGCTCTTATGAGACCAGCGAGCGAATAGGACTCGATAATACCAAGCGCCCCCTGCATCGTTGGCCGCTCGGCTTCGAGTACCGCTTCCAATTGGGCATGTGGATTAGCTAGAACAATGGAGTCGATCAAGGCATCAGATGCCGCTGCTAGACCGGCTCGCATAGACTCGTTGACCTCGCCAACACCGCCGCGAAATAAGATCGTGTATTTTCCGGGATGGGTGGTCCCCGCTCGAATTAAGCGGATACTCGCCTTTTTGACCATGGCATCACATGTGCTAATGCCTCGTGCGATAGAGGCAAGCTCAAGTAAGCCGATGGCTGGAAATGGGTGGGGATCGTTTAACATCTAGACCCGAGTCATTGTCAGACGTAGGAAAAGCAGCGCTTGACGTCGCCTACACAATTCGGAACGAATCTTTCAAAACGCATCGGCGAGCGCGCGCGAAGTGACGGGCATACGTCATCCCCTCTCCGGTTGGGCTGGCAATAGTCCAGGACGTGAAACCTTCTCCATTGAGACCGGTACCCGCAGCGCTCGGCGCATTCTTTACGAAAATCGAGGTATTCGCTGCACGTGCCATCTTATGAAGGGAGTTGATGTTGGACGAATGCATCACCGACGTGTGTCCGAATCCATGTTCACATCGAACGGCTGTCGCAATCGCTGCATCAACGTTGGGCACGCGAACAAACCCAAGGACAGGAAGCAGCATTTCATGTTGTACGAAAGGATGCCGTTCTTCGACCTCAGCAAAGGCCATACGAGTGGTTTCAGGCACACGGATACCCGCATCGGCCAAGATCACCGCGGCGTCCTTCCCGATGTAGTCTCGGTTGACATGATTATCTGGGGTGATCAGAAGCTTTTCTAGCTGCTTTAGGTCTCGACCCCGAATCTCGACGGCATGATTCCTGGTCATTTCCCGTTTCAATGCATCTGCGATTTCTGCGACAGCGATGATTTCTTTTTCAACGATGCAGATGATGTTGTTATCCAGGCTGGCCCCAAAGACCAGGTCTCTGGCAGCTCTGGAGACGTCCGCTGTTTCGTCGACGACGACAGGCGGGTTTCCAGGCCCCGCGGCAATGGCCCTTTTCCCACTGGACATGGCTGCCTTTACCACACCGCCACCACCGGTCACGACCAGGAGCCGAATATCGGGGTGGTGCATGAGCGCCTGCGCACTTTCAATGGTCGGTTCAGCAACGCAATTAAAAATGGTCGATGGCCCGCCGCACGCTTCGATAGCCCCATTGAGCAAGTCGATATACCACGCGCTTAAATGCTTTGCGTTGGGATGTGTATTGAAAACCACCGTATTGCCGGCCGCAAGCATTCCGATGCCGTTGTTTAAAATCGTCTCCGTCGGATTCGTACACGGCGTAATGCTTCCGATGACGCCGTAGGGCGCCCATTCGGTCAGAGTGAGACCATTGTCACCCGTCCACGTATCGGCCTGGAGTGATTCAATGCCTGGTGTTTTCTCGGCGACGAGTCTGTTTTTCTCGATCTTGTCACCGTAGCGACCAAGTCCCGTCTCGTCGACCGCCATTCGGGCCATGTCGCTCAGGGAGTCAATGGTCACTTGTCTCAAGGCCGCGATATAACGAGCCCGGTCCTTGAGACTGATGTCTGATAGGTCTTGGAACGTGCGCTTGGCTGCCGCGACAGCAGAGTCGATTGTGGGATGGACGCCTCGCCCGCCAATTGTCGAGCCTGTGCGCTGTAAAACGGCTGGCGCAGTTGGCCCCAATCGTTGAACAACCTGCTCTACAATCCTTGCTATACGTTGCTCGTCCACAAACGCTCCCTTTTAGGAGAGGTATCCACTACCCATCCTTTTGGTAAATCACTTCGCCGCCAACCTCGTATGTGTCAACTATCGCCATTATGGTCGCGTCTACGGGCCGATTCTGCGTCACGATGGTCTGCCGAGCGGACGAACCGCTCGCATACAATACGACTTCGCCAACACCGGCGCCGACCGCGTCGATGGCGATCACACCGCCCGACTTAACGTCACCGGTCAAAAGATCGAGCGGTGCAACGGCGAGAAATGTCAAGCCAGCCAGGACGTCTTCTTTTTGGCTCGCGACGACGGTGCCGAGTACCTTGCCAATAATCATGAATCGTCCGTTATTCGCCGGCGTTTCGACCAAGTGGCATGGTGACATCCACGTTCGCATGAGGGCGCGGAATCACGTGAACACTGACGAGTTCACCCACGCGCTCTGCTGCTCTAGAGCCGGCTTCGGTCGCCGCCTTCACGGCAGCGACATCTCCGCGAACGACAACCGTTGTATAGCCTCCGCCGATCTTTTCATAACCGACTAACTCAACCTTGGCTGCCTTAACCATTGCATCGGCTGCTTCAACCACGGCGACAAACCCTCGAGTTTCGATCATCCCCAACGCGTCCGCCATCGGACCCTCCGTCTAAGCGAGGCCACACCTCGCAGCTAAGTCAAGCACGCTGACGCGCGCCCTGTTTAAACTAAAAAAGAACTAACGAGACGCTTCAACGCCTGTCAGTCCCTCGAGCGCAGCGATAGCTGCATCCCGTGCTGAATCAATTTCTGCTTCTGTTCCCGATAAGTAAAGACGTCCAAAGGCCCCATAGGGTCGGATATCTACAAGGGATATATCGGCCGCCTTCTCGGCTTCGTTGGCCGCCAAAGTAATGTAGCCCGCCGGCTGAGTCTCAAGGATGAACAAAGACTGCCCCGGTAAAATCATCATGCCACGGCTGTTTCGATTGATGATCTGAGTCTGATAGGCCTCGACAGAGCGAATCACTTGATTGGACACGACTTTGGGTTTGATCCGCTCTTCCTCACTGCAACCCAGGCCTTCTAGGATGACACGCCCAGCATTGGTCACCTCTCCTTTGTCCCACGCATGGACTTCGAGAAGGCCATACGCACGCTCTACAACCTGGACCGCTGGAACCACTTTCGTCGCTTTCAGGGCCCGATCGGTGATTCGATTGATGGCCATGCCCGGCGCAATTTCAACCCAAAGGGACGCCATCTCGGGGACAGGTAAGAAGCCCCGTGAGGTCTTACCGACGTAGCTCGTCAGCTGAGGTTGTAAGCTGTCTAAGAAAACGAATGAGCGTAAAGTGACCGACATAGCCCTGCCTGTAAATTGCGCAACGAAAGATTTGTTAGGGGACCCTAGCATAGGGAATTAGGGTGAACAACCCAGCAGGCGATTCACTTTCAATTCTGGAATAGACCGTCGTGCAACTGTTGAGATGTGGGTACTTTGGACCGCAGCGAGTACGCCCAATCTGGGGGGGACTCGCGCCCCCACCAGACGCTTTGCACCGCGCAAACGCAGCTCGATTATACAAAATGTCAGCTTCGGCCCAGTTCTTGCGTTTGCTGGTACAAAACTGCGATAGTATTGGCAAGACATAGGTCCAGACCCTACCGGCCGGACTGAGAGTGGAGTAAGCCTCATGAAATTACGCTTTTGGTCACTGCGTTTGATCCTATTTTTCGGTGCAATGATAACGATCACCGCCTGCGCGGAGGCCATTCCTGAATGCGAATGTGGCTCCACTGACGATGGGGGCTGTGTGCCGTGCCCGGAGACTAGGGGTGTTGATATACCCGATGGCGACCTGGGTGTTCCCTTCTTAAATCAAGACCAAATCGATGAAAATGAGCGTTACTATCTGAACCAAGAGGGCCGAGGCCAAGTCACGATTTATACCGGTGAACAAACCGAGCTGGGTATTCGCGTGATTACGTCTTTTGGTAACCCAGCCGAAGGAATCACGGTCAATTTCGACCTGCAAGAACCAAACCCCAATGAGCCATCTGGCGTCCGATTACAGGCCCGCTCAGCACGCAGTAATGAATACGGCGTAGCAAAAATCCTCATTCAGGCAGGTCCTGACCCCGCCTTCGTTCGGCTCAACATGGCCGCGCCTAACGTGGCAGGCCTCGGCTACGATATCAATGTCGTCGATCGCCCATCCCTAGACTCACCAAACAATATGGGTCCAGACCCCGATATGCTGCGGTGTCTCAAGACGAAGGGGACCTACAATATCGTAAACCGCTACCAGCCAGCCTCGATATTGGGCGATGACTTCAACCGAGCACTGCAAAGAATCCACACGTTGATCACGGATCCGGGTAGTTTCGTGGGTGATTTGGTGGCCGACAATATCGGTGGCATTGTCGGGAATGTAGCCGGAGCGGCTGTTCGCTATGCGGTCAATTACGTGTTCCAATACGTCGTTCAAAATGAGTTACCCGACTGGGCGCGCCGTACAATCGGTGTCACAACGGATGTGACGACCACCTTAACGGACTTGGAGATTCGAGGCACAATGCAGCTCGGCGATGAAGACCCGATGGCCTGTACGGTCCAGGGGATTCATCGTTGGGAAACACTTGTTTTTGTTTGGCGCAATAACTGTGATCCGAACGACGCCCAGTGCGGACGAATTGAAATTCCTATGAACGAACTGGGCCTGTCAGCCAGTGAAACCGAGTTTACAGCAAGTATAGAGGATGGTCCGTTTACAGACACGATGCGAATTGATGAGCACCAACTACAAATGAATCTAGGGGTTGCCGTCATCTGGTTTCTTGAGCGCACCGTCCTGCCTAATTACTTCAACGGGATGAACAGTTTTGGAGACCTTCTGGGCCGAGTCATCCCTTGCGATGCTGTCGGTCGGATCGCTGCCAATAACCTCCCCGATGTGCCCTTCGTTAATGAAGCTCGAATCGTGGCGGATGCCTGTCGAGCCGGGCTCAGGTCGGCAGGTCAGGTTCTCGCTAGGGAGCTAGGTGAGGCCCTAAATATCGACACATTTGCAATGAGTGGCGTGTGTCAATTACGCGATCAAGACATGAATAATACAGTTGATCTACTAGAAGACGGTATGTGGACAGGCCAACTCGAAGGGACCTTTACTGGAGAGCGTCGATAGGTTGATCTCACGCAAAGCAGCGCGTCGCCTGAGCCTCTAATTTGGCAACGAACTAAAATTTTGTTCGATCCAACTTGACGAATGGCGAGTCTGCTGATAGCGTCCCGCGTCCGAATTCCTTTTAAGTTAAGGCGAAAGGGTAGAATTGTGGCAAATCACAAATCTGCAGAGAAACGAGTCCGTCAGACAGCGAAACGTCGCAGTCGTAACAAGCACGTCCTATCGACGATGCGTACCTACATCAAGCGTGTACGTGCAGCCATCGAAGAGGGTGATGCAAAAACTGCAGGCGAGACGCTGAAAGATGCGACAAAGGCACTGGCACGTGCTGCTGGTAAAGGTGTCATTCATCGAAACCAGGCAAGCCGCAAAATCAGTCGTCTGACAAAGGCGGTCGCAGGTCTAGCTAAGGGCTAAGCCTCTTCGCATTGAGTCTCCTCACGATCGCAAACCAAGCAGGTCATGATCAAGTCAATGGTCACTGCGTTGGTGCGCATAAATCGAGAAGCATCCCTTCGAATAATAGTTCATCGGGCAATTTGCTCCGTTTTAGGGCTTGGTCTGTGTGCTCAAGTCGTCTGAGAGCAGCGAACAGTTCTTGGTACGTGTACCGGTCGAGCTGACGGCCGAACTGTTGGTGCCTGAAGCTCGGAATACCCGCTGCACTCGCGGCTTGACTGAGAGAGCCACCATGCCTTCGAACATCATGGCCAATCAATAGCTGACGAAACTGCCGAACGACCAAAGCCAATAACTGGAGCGGTACTTTGCCCTGCCCCAGTAATTGATGGGCACGAGCCAGCGTCTTGGACACGTTTCTGTCAGCGATCGCATCGATCAATTCCCAAACCGTGTGGGTCCGCGTATGAGGCACACAGTCTTGGGCGTGAGACAACTCGATTCGGTCGGGTTTATTGACAAAGAGCATCAGTCGCTCAAGTGCCGTCGACAAAGCCGACAAGTTTCCACCCACCGACTCTGCTAGATACTCAGCAGCCTGGCTTGATATATCTCGTTCGGCCAAACGCACTTGCTCTACAACCCATCGATTAAGTTCACGTTGCCTCGGTGCACGACATTCGAAAACACAACCGGAGGCGTTGACCGCCTTGAACAGGGCTGACGTCTTTTTGATGAGCGTCGTTGCTTCAAACACTAAACATGTGGTCGGATCCGGCTCTTTCACATAGTTTATCAATGCCGTCAGAGCGTCTTTCTTTCGAGTGAAAACGGTCTCAGCATGTCGAACCCAGACCAACCGTTTGGGAGCCATCATCGGTAAGGTGCGACAGGCTTGTACGATGCCCTCCGCGTTGACGCTTTCCTTGGCATCAAATCGGTCTAAGTTGAAGTCAGCAACCCCCTCCGCCAGCACGATCTGGCGCAACCAAGTTGTCGCACCGCGGGCTAAGAAACGCTCTTCGCCATGGATCAGGTACACGGGCGCGGTGCCTTTCATCAATGTGGATGCCCAATTCATTTCGGTCGCCTCATTGGCCTCGTTTTCGATAGTGGCGTAATTGCTCTATGCCCATGACTATACCGTCGCGAATCGCCGTGCGATAGGCCTCTTCTCTGGCCAGCCGGCTCTGTAACACACTCTGTCCGATCATATAGCTCTGCATGGTTTCAATCGGCTCGATTCGATGACGTATTTTATCCTCCAAATAGACGTCAAATTGAAGCTGAACGCGTACCCCTTCGACCGAACCTGCGCCGCCCGTATCGAGTCCAACAAGATCGGCTCCATTTTGCTGAACGATCACCCGAAGACTTTCGTTCGCGTCTGGTGAAGTGCGGAGCAATGCATCCATTTCTTGCCGAATCAAGATGGTCACGCGCGCGTCCGTCGTCAGGTTTACAATCGATACTGATTTAAAATCGGGACGAACCGTTTCTGTTGTCACGAATCGATATCCACACCCTTGGACTATCAAAACGATAATGGTGGTGAGAAAAATTAAGCGCATGATGAAACCGACCTATCATGGCGGGAAAGACAGCTCAAGCATAGACCTCGCCAAGCCTAGATTTGACCATGAGTCATAGACCATCCAAACCTGGAAACCAACCTACGGTGCAAAAGGTCGCCCTCGATCTGAGCTTAAGAAATAGAGAAGATGCGGTCTATGACAACCGATACACACGATATTGAAATTCGCTCGATCGCCCATGTCAATCCGCAAGCTATTCGTGCCTGTCTGAATGAAATTGGACGCAAAGACCCACTGGTGGTCCCCCCTCGGTCCGGCTCCATGGTTGGTCACTTTAGAGCGGCCTGTGTGGGTGAAGCTGTCGTCGGTGTGGGCTGGTTATATCGACGACAAGGTCGGGCCGAGCTCGATGTCCGAGTGACGCCACGCTATCGTAAGCAAGGTGTTGGGAGTCTTCTCTTTGACTATCTCACTAAGAACAATCAGTTCGACCTCTATGCCGGCTGTGACACGGCTCAGAAGACTGCCGACCGATTTTTGTTAAAGCGTGGATTCAACTTACATGGCGTCCTCTTCGCTCAACGGTGGGACGGTGAAATAGAGGATGTGCCATCAGCTTTCGCGACAGTCAGCTTGAGAGAAACAGTCGATCGCGATGAGATCATGACGATGCTCAATCAATGTTACGAGAATTCATGGTTTAACCCCGCTCTAGGGCCTGAAGACTTTGATCGCGCGGACGTCGAAACACAAATCGCCTGGCGTGATGACAGACCGGTCGGCTGCATGGTGGCGCGCATCACAGACGACACGGTCTGGATAGCCGCCATTGGCACAGTCCCCCAGTCCAGGGGGCTCGGCGTTGGTCGAGCGATGTTGTCCAACGTAATGCAACGCGTCGCGACAGAACAGAAAGGCATTGTGCTGCTCACGCCAGCCGATGATGAATTCGCCCTCAAATGGACCCGGAGTCTCGGTTTTTGGACCTATCGGTCTTGGAATCAGTACGTACTCCGACCTGGGGCCTAGGCGGTGCAGGCAAGCATAATTTTGGACCCGTGGAGATACGCCAAATGTTTGAGCCCAATAATTCGTAAAAAAATCAAGGTCATCAGTCGCGGCCCCAAATCGACTGGTTCAGCGCAGGTGGGACGGGCCCAAATTGCCAGTTTACTGAGAATGATGGGGTCTGACGGTAATTATTTACGTATCCAATATCAGAAGTATTGATTCCTGATGAAATGATATGCAGGCTCTCTTGTCTGGACCGGATACGGTCAATCTGTGAGTAAAGGACAAATCCGCCATGTTTCGAAAAATTATCGCGAGTTTGAGTCTCGTTTTTTTCATAGTCGGATGCCAGTCAGACTCATCAAGCTCAGAGACTCAGGATGCTGGTCCAATGGACAGTACGTATGAGCCAGATCGCAGTTCGCCCAATCAAGACATGACTGTTAATGAGGGTATGACCACCGAGGATGACATGGCGGTTGCTCAATCCTCATGCGAAGGCGATTCGGTCCTTAATTTCCTGGACCTGGCCATGGAAAACGATGGGGGCGACTTGGTTGTTGACGCAACATTTAGCTCGCTGAATCAAAACGAAGGGTCTTGCGGTGGTCTCGGAAATGAACGGGCTTTTCTATTCACCGCTCCAACAGCCGGCACATGGCTATTTACCGTGGATGCAGCGGATTCGATGCTCGATACAGTTCTGTATGCACGGTCCGATTGTGGAGATGCTGAGACCGAATTATCGTGTAACGATGATCGCGTGCCGGGCCAAACTTTGCTCAGTCAGATACAGTTAAGTCTCGCCGTCGACGACACGGTATTTGTTTTGGTCGACGCGTTCATGGGGGAAGGCTCTCCATTTACACTGTCCGCACGAAGTGTGCCGGTTGTTGGCGAAAATGAGCCCTGTGACCTCGCCAGTGAAGCCAATACATGTGAGACGGGTTTTTTCTGCCGCATCACTGAGTCGGGGTCATCAGAATCCGACGGCGTCTGCCTACCCAATGCCGCGCCAGTGATCAGCGAAGTGCTGGCCTTCCGCGCAGGCGACACGCTTAACATTCAAATCAACGGGTCAGACCAAGCCGGCGATGTCGAGACGGGCCGCTTACAGCTCTATCAAGGTGACCAGCGTATTATCCTCGATCCTGAAGAAAACGCGGATACGTTCATAATGGACCCAATCAGTTCGGTTTTTGGCGAAACGAGTTTTGCCTATCGATACCGAAATAATGCTTTTGAAAACTGGCCACAGACGACATCGGTGCGTGTGATGCTGGTCGATTCTCAAGCGAATCAGACCGAGTGGTCAGAAGTCGACATTCGAGATGCGATCATTGTCGAAGACCGGTGTGATGAATTTAGAATTACAAACGCATGTGGTGAGGGGTCCGCATGCCTCGATCCGGACGCGGATGGTGTTTTTCGGTGTTCGCCGGTCACCGCACCCACTGTTCGGTCGGCCAAAGGCTATTACTCAAGTGAAACACGGCTGATTGGATTTGAAATCGGGGGCACGGATCCTGATGCCGATGTGACGGCACTGTTTATCGAGCTTTTAGACGAGTCCGATGAGCGGGTCGCATCGGGTGAACTCCAATTTGATCGGATCACGCATACCGAAGACCGATTTAACGGCGTCCTCAGCTTTCAATTGGCTGATGATTTCCCCTTTACCAAGGTTCGAGTCGTAGCCGTGGACGCTGAGGGGCTCAGGAGCGACTCTCGCGACATCAATGCACTGCGGCCACCCCGCACGGCAGATGCAGATGATGCGTGCGACCCCGTCGGGGCACGGGCGGTCTGTAGTGGTGATCTCTTTTGCTTCGCAGCTGATGCAACAGCGGAACCCACCTGCGGCGAACCACAAACATCATGCCCTGGCGACTGGCCCGAACCAGAGGTACTCAGCGGGAACCCCAATGCAGAGGCGTGGCGCTTCGATGGCACTTTGATCGGGGCTCCAAATTATACAACCGGCAGCTGCGGTGGCGGCTCGGCCCAAATGCTATATTCGTTTACGTCTGTTGACGGTGGGACGTACAGTTTCCTTGTCAATCCAAGCGTGGCAGGTGGCGATCCAATAGCCTATATTCGAACCCACTGCGGTTTAGGCGGTGAATATCCCGACTTTGAGCTCAGCTGCAGCGATAATCATGGTGGCTTTACCCGCTCGGCGCTCGTTCGAGCAGAAATCTCGGCTGGACAAACAGTGTACTTGTTTGTCGACGGAGCAGAGACCGAGTCTGGGCCCTGGCGCGGTGAATACGAACTGATCGTCCGTAAATTGCCTTAATTTGGCCTAAAAACGCCGTCGACTTCGCTGGGGTTGACGGACCCTGAGCTGACCCAACGCTTACTGCAAGATCGACTTGCCATTGCCGACCGTTTTCGGTTACCGTCCCACGGATTGTGGGGTGGATCGACCGCATAAAAAAGCAAGTGAGTCCGCCGTTCGAGTATCGTCTAATGGGGAAGAAAGGCATAAACTCAATGAAACGAAATGTCATCAAAACAATGATGGTCGTGCTCGTTGCATCCGTAAGCTTGTATGGATGCGGTGGCGACAGTGGAAGTAGCTCTGGAGCCGGCGGTGCTGGTGCCGCAGGCGGTGCTGGCGGTGCTGGCGGTGCCGGCGGTGCTGGAGGTGCTGGAGGTGCTGGCGGTGCGGGTGCCGAAGGCGGTGCTGGCGGAACTGCTGGTTCTGGTGGCAACGGCGGAACAGGCGGCGGCGCTGGTGGTGCTGGTGGAGCGGGCGGCGCCGGTGGTGCTGGCGGAACAGGCGGCATGGCCGATCGATCATGCGGCGATTTAACACCCACAAGTCTCAATGGCAGCGACAATGGCGACGGCACATTTACTCTGGAAGGCAATGTCGATGCTGCAGACAACTACCGAGGTACATGCTCAGCTGACATGAGTGTGGGTCCCGATACGGTCGTTCAATTCACAGCCCCAACAGCGGGTGAGTGGGAATTCAACACAACTGGGAGTGCGTTCGATACGGTCATGTATGCTCGTGAGAGCTGCTTAGATCCGACAAGCGAACTCGACTGTAACGACGATATCAACTTTCGGGCAGGTCTTTCGCAAAGCCGCGTACGCCTCAACTTGGAGGCGGATCAAACCATCTACCTCTTTGTCGATACGTATAATGATGAGGCTCTGACAGCGGGTGCATTCGTACTTAATGGAAAGCCCTATGTCATGACCGAACCACCGAGTTTGACGGCTGCCACAATGGCCATTGATACCATTCAGGGCACAATCGGCGTCGCTGTAACCGGTAATGATGCTGAATCTGACACCTTGGCCGTTGGCCTGCAGATTTTCGATGAAACAGGCATGGCTCTATTTGAGAACGAATTGGAAGTGCCCTTTGACGAAATTGAACACGACGAGATGGGCAATTTCACAGGCCAAGTGGTGATTTCAATCAATGGAGATTTGACCATTATTACTGAGGGAAGCATCAAAGCCATCGATAGAGAAGGACAGCCCAGTATGGCACTTCGCGTTGAACCCACCACACCTGAAATTGTGGCGCGTGGTGAGGCGTGCGACGGCATCGTCTCGGTCTGCGATGCAGACAGTGTATGTAACGAAGGGGTGTGCGCAGATCCCATTGAATTTGCGGCATGTCCTGAAGAATGGCCGGTGACACCCATCGAAGCTGATATGTCAGGCGCGGCCACTGTCGCGGGCGATAGTTCCGACTCAGAGGGCGGCTACCGTGCCGGCAGCTGTGGTGGTGGTGGTGCAACTGAAATTTATAGCTTCGTGGCACCTGCAGACGGCATCTATGTCGTGACCATGGACGCGGTTGACCCCGATCCGGAAAATGATATGGATAACCCGGACACACTTCTTTTTGCGCGCCGGCTCTGCAATTTCGATCGGGGTCCACTGGGCGCTGATTTAGACTGTAATGACGACCGCGGCAATGACCAGACTGATGCAGATTCATTCCTCAGTCGGATTCAGTTCCAATCCGATTCTGGAGAGACGACCTATATCTTTGCAGATTCATACACAAACAATGGCATGGCCGCTTGGCAGGGTGAGTACACATTGAACATCACACGCGCTGCTCCACCGGAGCTGGCATCGGCTGTCGTCTCCTACAATGCAGACCAAGGTACAGTGGGCGTCATGGTCATGGGAACGGATTCCGACCCTTCCGGTGTGGTCGTATCGTTGACTGACGCAGAGGGTAATGTCATTGCAGCCTCCGAGGAAAATGCAGACTTTAGCGTCGTTTTTAGTCAGGTCACCGTCGCCGATGACAACGCATTCACTGGATGGGCAAGCTTCGAATTGCCTGAGGGAGTAGCCGCACCCGCCGCAGCCACGGTGACCGTCGTCGATGAAACGACGCAGTCATCAAATAGCGTCGACAGTATGATCGGTATGCCTGCCATGGCGGCCACTGGCGAAGACTGCGATCCCCTGGGTGGCGTCAACGTCTGTAGTGCAGAAAATGAGCAGTGCTATAGCCAGGAAGAGGGCGGTGTAACAACCTGCCAGACCGCAACAGCCCCTGTCTTATCGGCAGCCGACCTCTACTTGGGTACGCTTAATGGCAACACGGCAATTACAGTTCGAGTCAGCGGGACCGACGTCGAGGGCGACGTGAAAGACGTCAGACTCATCATACGCGATGCCGATGGAAATGACCTATTTGCGGAAACACCCGTCGCTGACCTCCCACTCGACGACGTGGTTCTAGGCGAGAACGAGTTTGATGCCTATATGACAGCATTTTTGCCCGTCGGCTTTGCAGGTGGGCAAATCGCTGATGTGAGCGTCGCAGTTGTCGACCGTTCAGGCCTTGTCAGCGAGATCTTGATCGCACAGCCATCAGCTCCAGCAGCCGCTGCAGTGGATGCAACCTGTAACCCAAGCGATTTAAGTGGCGACTGTGGCCTTGATGGCATTTGCCAACAAATCGGCGAACCTGCGGAGGGCGAAGACCCTGTTTTCCAATGCGTCGCAGCCGTTGCGGACTGCGCAGCAGAGTTAGGTGACGTCCCTGCTTTCATGGAAAACGCGAACGGTGATGCATGGACAATCTCTGGCAATACGGACGGTGGAGAGAATAACACTGAGGGCACCTGCGTGGATGCCAATGGACCAGAAGATGTTGCGTCACTATCAACGGCCGCAGGTGGTTTCTTTGTCTGCGCAATCGATGCGGACCAAGCGGATACAGTCATGTACGTCCGGTCCTTCTGCGGTGACGAAAGTGCTGGAGCAGAGCTGACGTGCAATGATGATGCAGAAGAAGGCGATCTGGGATTCCAGAGCCGCGTTCGATTCTACCTCGCACCAGGTCGCACAGCGTACCTTTTCGTCGATGGTTTTGGTGGCGATGCATTTGAGTATACGGTCACATGCCAACTCGACTTGGGCGACGCTGAATAAGCCAATTTGGAATGGGCGACCATCGTCTACCGTAAGGTGGTCGCCCCATCCCCCCTCTCTACATCTAGACAGTCGTATTTGCAGTTGGGCACGACACCCGTTATATGGATACAGTGTTGTGGGTCCTGCGTGAAATGTCTCTATCGATGCGTTATCTCAAATTTATTGCCCTCGCTTGTAGCTTCATCGCGTGTACAAGCGCAACTGAAGACGTCTTTACTGATGAAGAACTGGTTGGCCAAATCGGGAATAAAGATCTAGGCGGCATGATCGCCCTGTCTGATATGGGCCGATTCGATACCGAGTGCGTCCCCGGGAATCGACTTGGTCTTTGTGAACAATGCGGCAATGACGGGATTCCAGAAGTGGCTGCAAACGATGGAAACTGTCCGCCGATCGACTGCAGCGCAACGGGACAAAATCAGCTTGTCGAAGAAGGCGACTTGACCATTTGTTACCAGAATGGATCAGCGCCCCGGCTCGCAGGAAACTGCACCGAGATTGGCCGTTGTGCAACGCTCGAAGAGTATTGCGGAGATCCAGAACAGGTCCCCCTTCTGGAAACGCGGACTGATCCATGTGTTGAAATCGTTGGATGTGAGGGCAATCTGACTCCAACCCGCGAATTTAAGGCCATCGGTTCACCCTGCAACGGACGAGGTAGCTGTGAAGCCGACGGAAACGGCGGAGCCAGATGCAGTATTCAACTTCCCAGCGCATGTCGATTCGATGAAGCGAACTCTCCGGTCCGTTTCTTCTGCGAGTCAGGTCAACAAGACGGCACGAATCGAACATTCTGCGAGTACTTTGTGGCGCCACCAAACGGAGGTCGAACGCGATGCGTCGATTTCTGCGCGATGTTGGGTCTCGAAAGCTGTCAAGCGGGCCAGTCATGTTGCTGGAATAATGCCAATATGAATGACTGCGCAAAGCTTGAAGGGATCACCTGCGGGGGCGAACCCTGTATGAGCCCTCAAGGCTGTACTGATATGATCTGTCGGTGCATCATCCCTGAACAAGCGCCAAACGAATAAGTGTGGATATCTGTCCGTCGAACACGCTCTAGGAATTGTGACCTCATGACGAAATTAACCCCGTTTGCCATCATTTTACTGCTGTTGACACCGGGGTTTGCGGCCCCTCCGACCAAAGACCTACCGTCTGAGGACATACGGGCCTTTCAGGATTGGGATCTTGGGACTGCGTTAATAGGCTTCGCTGTCGGGTCTTTCATTGATGAACCTTCAGAGTCAAAGAAAGTCGCCCAACTCGGTTTAATCCAAGCCCGCGTACCCTACGCAGGGTTTGCTGGAATAGGTGGTGGCTCGGGTCTGACCGTCGATGCCCTTTGGAAAGGCATTATTGGGCTCCAATTAGGCCTTTGGTACTCAAATGAGTCTGCATCAGGAAATCTGGATATCCGGGGTTTAGCGGGCGGGTCTGGGACCAGATACGAATTGACGTTTAACAAGAGTGCTTGGCATCTGCCCGTGGTTGTTAAATTGAGCGCGCCGACGAAGACTGTTCGGCCATTTCTTCTCATCGGGGGAGACTTCATTTTTCCATCGTCGTCTGACATCGAGACTGAATTTGGCAATGCACGAATGGATGATCGGTCATATTCGGCCCTTCACTTCGGTCTTGGTCTGGACTTCAGGCTCAATTTAAACGATGTCGATATCCGTATTCCATTTAGTTTGAGGGGTAATTACAACTTAGAACTCGGTGAGTCAGTCGGCGACCGAATTGAGTTTTCTGGCTGTAGTAACACCGGAGGAAACGTGCAGTGTAGCGCGCAGACATATCGAACCGATTGGCAATATCAGGCATTTGTATCCATCGGCTTGGCAATACACTACTGAAATTGTCTCAGAATATATGCCGATCAAGCTAGACCTGGGCGCAGTGACGATCTACTCTTGGCTGTGGGCGCAAGGTCGCAGTCCTGCTAAGATGGGGACAAGCAGCGGCACCTAAGCCTAAATCGTGGGCGTGAGACCTAGGGGTAAGTATGAAGTCAAAGCATCTCGAACAGGCAAAAATTGCCGAAATGGTCGAGAGCATGCCCGCGTTTCCAAAAAGCGTTCAACAAGTGCTTGAGCTCGCCGATGATATTAATTGTAACCCAAAAGATTTGGTCCGAGTCGTCGAGCATGATCCAGTACTCACGGGTCGAATGCTGCGGGTGGTCAATTCTGCTTATTTCGGTTTGTCGCGGCGCATTAGCTCAGTCAAAGAGGCGTTGGCGTTCATCGGTCTGAATACACTTAAAAACGTGGCACTGACCTTGGCTGCAGTCGGAGCTTTGCCAAGGGAGAATGAAGCTGGGCTTGCCGTGGATGAGTTCCTCACCCGAGCCCTGGCGGTAGGCGGTTTGTCCAGATGGTTGGCCTCCCGAGCCGGCCTGGGTATGCGTGACAGCGACAGGGCCTTTCTGGCCGGGCTTCTTCATGACTTTGGCCTCATCGTTTTGGCGTTACAGCTTCCATCGGTCTACAGGGACCTGATGGAAGAACACAAACGGACAGGTCGACCTTTGCACGAATTAGAAAACGATGCGTTAGGAACGGACCACTACGAACTTGGCGCTCAAGTGGCCGAAAAGTGGAAGCTTGAAATCCGAGTATCAGAAACAATCCGTAACCACCATAAAACCGACGCATCTGCGGAGGAGCGGAGTTCGCTGATGGATTGTTTGTGGGGCGCCAAAGTCCTTGTCGATACAATCGAAAATGGCGATAGACAAGAAATGGAGCCAGAAAGCTTCAAAGATAACCTGGGCGAGTCGATTGTCACGTTGCTGACCTGTCGACCGGAGATCGAACAAGCGATCGAACGTACTCAAATCTTTAGACAGGTCTAACATATGCACGTACGATTTTGGGGAACACGAGGGTCCATCGCCTCACCGGGTCCGGACACGGTACGCTACGGTGGAAATACAACCTGCATCGAAGTCCGAACCAACGATGATGAACTGATTATTTTAGACGGTGGCACAGGGATTTTCCGTCTGGGGTCAGCGCTGACAAAACAAAGGTTGCCGAAGCGGATTTCCGTATTTGTCACCCATACACATTGGGATCATATTCAAGGATTCCCCTTCTTCATACCGCTGTTCATTCCAAACCAAGAGATTAATTTTTACGGTACCTTCGACCCTGTTTACGATAAGTCTTTGAAAGAAATTCTGGCCGGACAGATGGAGTATTGCTACTACCCCGTAAGGGAGTCCGAGCTGAAAGCAAATATCAGTTACAAGAGCTTACAAGATCGGCAAACCATTACCATCGGCGGTGCGAAGATCACGCCGGTCATGATGAATCACCCTGTGCTAAATTTTGGCTACTTGATTGAAGCGGATGGCCAGAGAATCTTCTTCACAGGCGACCACGAGCCCATGCGAAGTATTTATGAGCCTGGTGACGAGGAATATGAGGAATTCGAACAGATTATCCAACTGCGCAACTCCGTTCTGGAAGACGTGATCACCGAAGTGGATATCTGCATTACTGACTCTATGTATACAGCCGAAGAATACCCCCAAAAAATGGGCTGGGGACATGGGTCCTATCAATCCTGCATCGAAATGGCTGACCGAATCGACGCCGGCCGAATCGTATTGACCCACCATGAGCCGACACGAACAGATTCTGAACTCGACGCGATTTACCAATCCATCACCAAACAGTACGGGCACCTCGGACCTGAACTATTCATCGCAAAAGAAGGCATGCTCATCGATCTTGGCTGAAGCGTCAGCTACACCGGCGAGCGTTTTGAGACCCCCCCCCTTCTCCTGCTAAAAGCCCGCCGAAAGCCCACAGTTTGCTCATCCGACATGTGTGTGTCTCTACATCGAAGAGCCATCCGCACTGTAAACTGGCATTGAAATTAAACCCATTAATGACGCCGCTAAACTCAAGTTTTCGTCAATCATGCCGATTGACTAATGGAGGATTGTTGGTGGCTGAAGTCATAGGGACGCAAGCCATGAAACGATTATTGGAGTCGTTTTGAGTCTAAGAATCACACAACACGGTCGCTCAGTACGGCGCAATATGGACGTTTCCAAACGAAAAGTGGAGACGAGCATGCAACGCATATCGAGCGGAAAACGCATCAATGCCACCCGCGATGATGCGGCTGGCAGTCAAGTGTCCGAGTCGCTCACGACGCAGGTGAAAGGTGCGAGCAGAGCTGCACGTAATGCGTATGATGGAGCGAACTTGGCTCGAACAGCAGAAGCGGCTCTTGGCACCGTTTCAAATATCCTCCACGAGATGCGATCAATCGCAGTTCAAGCAGCCAATGATACGCTGGTCGATGCCGATCGAGCCAGCCTTCAGCTCGGCATCCAAGCCTTCATCGATGAGGTCGAACACATCGGTACAAGCACTAATTTTGCTAATATCGCACTTTTGGATGGGACATTTCTAAATCAAGGCATGCACATCGGCTCGGGATACAAGGAGGCACCCTTAGTTTCCATAGAAGATACCCGGGCGAAGTATCTTGGACGTTTCGCCGTCGCTCAGACGGACCGGATGAATGAACACGGGCTCGAAACCGGCGATCTGAGGATTAATGATGTCAGAATCCGAGCGACGGTTGAGCAAGATGATCGATTGAGTACGACCCAACGCCGCGCCTCATCTATTGCTAAAGTGGCTGCGATAAATGACGCGTTCACCCGATCTCGGGTCAATGCCTTTGTGAACCGAAATGATTTCGTCGCAACGGGTGATGTCGTCGGAGGAACACTCAATAACGAGAATTTTCTCAGCATCAATGATCAGGTTATTAGTGGATACGACATCTCAGCAGATGACGCCGATGAAACCCTGATGGGGGCCATCAACCATCTCGCAGACAAAACCGGCGTGGTCGCCCACTTCAATGCGGACCGACGATTGGTGCTCACAGCTGAGGATGGTCGCAATATCCACATCAAGACCGTCGGTAATGCAGGTCAGATCACGGGTGTCATGGCGGCTTCAGGTTCACTGGTAACTCGAGGTACGATGACCATCTTATCCGATGATCTTTTCAAAATAACGGACCCATCCAACGCGCAGGGGGAATTCAAAATCGGAGTCAATGAAGACGACATCATTGGACTAAATGAGTTAGATGTTTTAGCGACGGCCGATGTATCGACGGTGCAAGGTGCAAACAGGACGTTGAGCATAATTGATCGAGTCAACGAAGCTGTAATCCACTCCCGCGGAAAATTGGGAGGCTTAGAAAATAGACTTGAATTTACCGTCAGTCGCCTTAATAAAATGGCTCAGCACGCCTATAGCGCGAGGAGTAAAGTCAGGGACGCCGATATTGCAAAGGAGTCCGCTGTGATGGTGAAAAATAACATCGTACAGACCACATTTACGAATGTTCTGGCTCAGGCCAATCAGCAAAGTTTTCGTGTTCTGCAGCTCCTTTAACAAGGACTTCACTGGATTTAAACGAGCCGTCGGAACAAAGCACACACAGCCTGTCTCTGCCCCAGGTTTCTCCAAAAAATCAAACAAGAGTCAGCCCTCCGTGACATCGGCTCTTGCTGACTGGAGGACACCCTTATTAATCCAATTTTGAGTTGAATTTTAAGCCTGAGGAGCATTGACGTAAGCTACAGCCCATGACCAAGAACCAAGACAATACCAAACACACGGCTCCGGGCACTTGGACCATCGTTTTCTGCATAGGTCTCATGTGGGCCGCATCGGGTTGCACCACTCGAAGTCAGAACCTGATGGCCAGTGATAGGTTAACTATTCAGGAAATCGCTGGCCGTTATGAGGCACTCGGACTGCAGGGCACTGCCACACCTGCTCTGTCAGGGGGCAGTCAAGCAAGATTTGTGGCTATTCTATCTTTCAAAGAACGCTCGAATCTCAGGCAAAAGGTGAAGCAACTAGAAGAGAAAATCAGTCGAATTGATCCATTGGAACTCTCTGATAAAGAATTAGACCTCTACCATCGACTTGAAAACCGTATCACGCGTTGGACGCATGGTGATCAATGTGACCTTGCTTCATGGCTGATCTTTAGTCCTCAGATTATTGCTCGCTCAACTTTGAGCCAATCAACTGGGCTGACCATGCAGAACGGGGTCGCGAAGATACCAGTTCGGGGATTAATTGACTTGGTTCATCAAGACATTAGGAATTTAAAGGAGGGCGTTACCCGCGGCCGGATTGCATCGCGATCATATCTTTTAGATGCAAGTGAGCGAATCGATGCTGTTCTACGTAAACTCAGCGACGGCCTAAATGACAGTCGGTCAGGCGAAGTCCGAAGATTAAAATCCAAGTCAAGGCTTAGCCAAATCGAAACAGCGCTGTTAAAACTCAAAGCCTTTATTCTAGGCGACCTCTTGGTCCAGGCATCAGACCGAAACTGGTTAGCCCAGAATTCAGATGGACAGCAGTGCTACAGATATCTCCTGCAGAGCCAATTGGAGCCTAATTTGACACCCGAATGGGCTCATGGAAAGGCGTTGAAGCTAGCGTCTCAGTACCGGCGTAAATTAGCGACGCTCGCACAGCGTTCATACGGTCTGTCACTCACCGCATTGCTCAGGCGAGGATCAGTGAAAAAAGAACGTGACAAGACGGTGGACAGCTCTCCCTATTTTGGATCCGTGAGTGACCTCATATTTCCGTTAAATCCACCCGCTAGCTCGGGGCGCCTGAGCGAGATTTATCAACTCTTCAAACTGGACTCGGATTGGGACTCGGACTCGGACTCGGACTCGG
>MDTC01044670.1_pt1 | contig 24707 bp, 19 predicted proteins | sample 811181 | NCBI WGS metagenome assembly MDTC01 (sample SAMN05326644, study PRJNA326480) | marine metagenome | isolation source: seawater | place: Pacific Ocean: North | collected 2011
AACCGGGATATGATCCTGTATGCTCAACAGATGCTCCAATGTTTAAAAAAATAGAACCAATTGTTTTTGCTACATCATATTTTGAACTGTCTACAGAGCTTCTTTGTAGACTTTGAGTAGTAAAATCGCCTTCCTTTAAAATAACTCTTGCTAATGAAGAAGATGTCTCCACTAAACCGGGTATAGTTTGACTCATTTTATAAACACCGTTAAACATACCATAAATAGTATTTACAATTTCCTTAGAGTCTTTAAATGAAATTGCGGTTTGGGGTAAATCAATTGAATTTACTTCAACAACTATATCAGGTTCAGTAACTGAATATTCATTTTTAATTTCAGAAACCTCTAAATCTAATTCAGATAAAAAATTTTCACTATCAACCACAACTTTAGTAAATGATTCTCTTGGTATGGCATTTCTTAGACTACCACCATCAATTTCCACTATATGTATATTGTGACTTATTCCAATCGATAATAATCTATTCATAATTTTATTGGCATTTCCTCTTTCTAAATGGATATCCATTCCTGAGTGACCACCCTTTAAGCCTTTAACAATAATCTCAAAAGAAAAACCATTAGTAATTGAAACAGTTTTGTATGTTTTAAAAGAATTAGTATCGATACCCCCTGCACAGCCTATACTATATTCATCATCATCTTCAGTATCTAGGTTCAATAAAATCTCTCCGTCAAGTATATTTTTTTCTAGTTCAAAAGCCCCAGTCATCCCAGTCTCCTCATCAATTGTGAATAATGCTTCTAAAGGAGGGTGGACAATGGATTCACTTGCCAAAAGAGCCATAATTGTAGCTACCCCCATTCCATTGTCTGCACCAAGCGTTGTCCCATTTGCAGTAACCCAATCACCATCTACATAACTTTCAATTCCTTGTGTTAAAAAATCAAAATCAGTTTCCGCATTTTTTTGATGAACCATATCCAAATGACTTTGGAGAATAACCGTTTTTCTTGTCTCCATACCCTTTGATGCCGGCTTTTTAATAATAACATTACCCGCAACATCTACATATGTTGGAAGATTGAGCCCTTCACCAAAATTCCTCATAAACTCAATAACCCTAGCTTCTTTTTTAGATGGACGAGGTATAGCATTTAAATCTTCGAAAAAATTCCAAACTTCGCTTGGAGACAGTTCTCTTACTTTCATTTTTATTTATATTCAGTATTTAAATATTAATTAGCAGTTTTATAGAATCAAAAACTAGAACAACTATAAAAAATTTATCAAAATTATTAAATTATCTGATGATTATTTGCTTATAAGTCAAATTAATATATAACATTTTAAATATATTTTTCTACTTGTTGTATTTTAAAAGGAAAGGTGAAAAAAAATAGTAAACTAAAATTGATACAATAGTGCCTAACATAGAACCCATTAATATATCTTCTAAAAAATGTTGAGACAAATAAACTCTTGACAATCCCACAATAGAAACTAAAGTTAAAATGAAAATTGACCATCTTCTTGAATTTATATATATAGAAAGTAAGATGCCAACACAAAAAACTGTTGCAGTATGTCCACTTGGAAAAGAAAACTTATCATGTAAATGTACTCCTTCGACTAAGTGCCATTTTCCAGATTCAATCAAGTCACTAAATATATTACTTGGTCTAAATTTTTCAATGAATATGATTCTTTTTAAAAACTGAGTAATCGAAGTTGTAATCAACAGCGAAATAAGCATAATCAAACCGTAATCTCTTCTATAAAAAAAACAAACTATAGCAACAATAAATGCAAATATACCATCACCCAAATAGGTTAAATACTTAAATATTAGATCCGCAATATTATGATTAAAAGTATTGAAATAAATTGAAAAGTTATAATTGCCCATAGAAACCAAGTAGAAAAGACCTAAAAGGAAAAAACTTAAAAAAACTGTGAGTGGGACGAATAATTGTTTTTGAATATTTTGTCTATGCATATTTCAAATAATAATCGTTATTACTTGCAAAATTAAATATGTTTACTTTTCAACGAAATACATTAAAATTGAATAAAATTCGTTTCTAGTGTAAATAGTTAAACTAAAATAATAACTTAAATACATATACCAAATGTTGTAAATCCTTAAATTAAGAATCTTTAAGTTTGTGCACTTTATTTGTAACTTTTAAAAGCTTAACATCACAATTTAAAAAGAAATTAACGGCTAATAAGATTTATTGATTAATTTCGAAATTATTTTCAAATAGATAATGAATTTTAAAAACATAAAACAAACTATCAAAGGCGATTTCACTGGAGGACTTACTGCTGCAATTATTGCCCTGCCTATGGCTCTTGCATTTGGACTACAGTGCAACCCAGAGCATCCTGAAATTGGACTTTACACTGCAATTTTTTTAGCAATTATAGCCTCTATAATTGCGGGTACAAAAACACTTATTAGCGATCCAACAGGGCCAATGACAATTATTGCTGCTGGGGTTATAGCTAGTGCTGGTGGAAGTGATGGAGGAGTGTCAACAATTATTGTTTCTTTTGCACTTGCTGGTATTTTTCAAATTTTATTTGGTTTCATCAAAGTAGCTCAATATGTAAAATATATTTCCTATCCTGTTCTCTCAGGTTTTATGGGTGGCATTGGAATTATTATAATACTGTTTCAATGGAACAGCTTTTTTGGAGATCCACCTAGGAAAGAAATTTTTGATATTATCGGTCATCTTCCTGATCCAATTATACACCACCACTGGAGTGCAATGATTTTAGGACTTACAACTCTTAGTCTAATCTACATTATTCCTCTAATTTCCAAAAAACTACCTGCTGGTTTAATTGCTTTAATAATAGGTACTTTATTGTCGTTTTTATTAGACCCTAGTTGGGGTAAAGACTGGGAATTTGAAATAATTGGTTATATTCCAGATAATCTACCAACTTTTAAGCTTGAAATTTTAAACTTTGAATGGTCAAATCTCAGTGTTGCTATTGTAAGCGGACTAACTCTAGCTGGTCTTGGAACCATAGACACTTTACTTACTTCTGTTGTTGCAGATAATTTAACAAAAACAAAGCACAACGGAAATAGAGAGCTTATTGGACAGGGTTTAGGTAATTTTATTACCGCTCTTTTTGGTGGAATTCCAGGTGCAGGTTCAACAACAGGTACTGTAGCAAATATTAATTCAAACGGCACCACAAACTTAAGTGGTATTTTTAAAGGTATTTTTCTTTTAATAGTACTACTTGGACTTGGCCAATTTTTAGATGTTGTTCCTAAGCCAGTTTTATCAGCGTTACTAATCTCTGTTGGAATTGGTATCATTGATTTTAAAGGCATGAAAAGGCTAATTAGCCTCAAAAACAGTGATTCTCTAGTTTTAATTTTAGTTATTTTACTTACTATTTTTGCAAATTTATTAGTAGCTGTAGGAGTTGGCATGGTACTCTCTTCTTTCTTTTTTATGCAGCGTATGGGTGAGATTGTTGACCAACAAAGCAAGCAAGGAGATATTGCAGAAATGGAAAAGAAACTTAAAATTCCTGAATCTATTAAAGATAGAATTTTTGAGTATGAATTAGATGGCCCTCTTTTTTACGGTTTTTCAGACCAATTCAAAGAACAAGCCGAAGCAATTGTAGGAAAGGATGCAGTAATTATAAACATGTCAAGTGTTCCTTACATCGATGCATCTGGAATTTATGTTCTTGAAGAAGTGATACAACACTTTAAAGAAAAAAATATTGAAGTAGTTTTGGTTGGGGTTAAAGATCATATTTTTAAACAGTTTGAAGAACTTAAAGTGATTCCTAAAACTTTACCTGAGGAAAAGGCTTATAACTCTGTGCGTGCAGGTTTAAAATACCTTAAATTCCAACTTGGCAACTCTTCATAAATACGTTTATAAACATTTGAATAAAGTTTGAATTTGTATAAGCTTCTTTTAAGACCGATTCTTTTTATGATTGACCCTGAAAAGGTTCATTATTTTTCTCTCAATATTCTAAAACTAATATTTAAAGTTCCTATTTTTAAATCAATAACTCGTTTGTTTTTCATTAAGAAAAGTAATGTTTTAAATAAGGAACTATTTGGGCTAAAATTTCCAAATCCAGTTGGGTTAGCTGCTGGTTTTGATAAAAATGCTAAATATATAAGTGAATTATCCGCTTTTGGATTTGGATTTATTGAAATAGGTACCGTTACTCCAAAAAAACAACCAGGAAATCCAAAAAAAAGAGTTTTTAGATTACAATATGATAGTGCATTAATAAATAGACTTGGAATCAATAACGATGGATGTGAAACGTGTGCTGAGAGATTAAATGCAAAAAGAGAAGACATTATTATAGGTGGAAATATTGGGAAAAATACGAAAACAGATAATGAGAATGCTATTAATGATTATATTATAAATTTTAAAACTCTTCATCAATATGTGGATTATTTTGTTTTAAATGTAAGTTGCCCAAATGTGAATAATTTCAGAAAATTACAAGACGTTGAATTTTTAAAAAAGCTAATCCCTGAACTAAAAAAAATAAATAATTCAAAGGAAAAACAAAAGCCCATTCTAATTAAGATATCTCCTGACCTTTCTCAAAACCAACTAGACCAAACAATTGATTTAATAATTTCAGAAAATATCGATGGAATTATAGCAACTAACACAACAACGTCAAGGAAAAGCCTCATCACAAATGAGAAAAAAATTGAAGAAATTGGTGATGGTGGTCTAAGTGGTAAACCACTAAAAAATAGATCTAATGAGGTAATTAAATACATTGCTCAAAAAACAAACAACAAACTACCAATAATAGGGGTTGGAGGAATAATGACTGCTGAAGATGCATTAGAAAAGCTGAAAGCAGGAGCTGATTTAGTACAAATTTATACAGGATTTATTTACTCCGGTCCATCTTTAATTAAAAAAATAAATAACTTAATTATCAAGGAATCTTTGAACTCTTAGTTATTACAACCAAGGGTCATTTTGGTAAAAATAGTTTGGAGATTTAATAGTGTTGTTCATTTCTGTATGAAAAACTTCCGTTGTAGAGCCTGATATTGGAGGAACTATCCAAGACCAATCAGCGGTTACCTCTCTGCCATCTTTCATCTCTTTTCGCATAAATTGAATAAATTGCTTAGACGCAGAATGATGATCAATAATCTTCACTCCTGCTTTTTTAAAAGAATTCAAGACGGCATAATTTAATTCTACAATTGCTCTATCTTTCCAGATACTAGTTTTGTCTTTTAAATCTAGACCCATTAATTTGGCAACTGCTGGTAATACATTGTATCTATTTACATCCGCTAAATTTCTTGCGCCAATTTCCGTACCCATGTACCAGCCATTAAAAGGAGCTGCTTTAAACTCAATTCCCCCTACCTCCAAAATCATATTAGAAATTATCGGTGTTGAATACCACTGAAGTTTTAATTTATCAAACCCGTCGATTTCAGGATGGTTAATTTTAACCAATTTGATTATGTCTTTAGGAATTTCACGCCAAACTGGCCTTTCATCCTCGAACTGAACAACAATTGGTAATATATCAAACTGACCCATTTTTGGTTTCCACCCTAAATCAATGCAAATATTAGTGAATTCTAATTGCTTAGGGTCACCAATTATTTTATCCTTCTTGTCTTTGTATCCAGCAAAAGATAATAATTGAGGGTTCCAAATACGTATATTTGTTTTTGGATTGAAAACAGTAATTGTTGATCTAATATTCCCGTTGTTAGTAGCCGATTCGATATGCTCAAAAAGAAAATTGAAAATAAGGTCTATATCATTTACTTCTCGTCTATCTAAAACGTCCATATTACGCCAAAACAAACGACCAATACACTTATTTGAATTTCTCCATGCGACCTTTGCCCCATAAACCAACTCGAAATCTAGTAATTCATAAGTTCCATTTTGATTAATCTGCTTTTGAACTTCCGAACAGCGACTTTTAAATAAATCTTTTTTATTTAATTCAACGTAGCATAGATTTAAATAAGACTTAGCTTTAGAATAGAGAATTTTATCACTCATTTATCGTAAAAATAATTAATTAGTTCTTTCAAATTATAATGATTTAACAATCAATAACACAAAATGGAGAAAAATTAAGATATGCTGTGTGTAATTAATGGTGAACATAATTAAAATTCTTTACAACCAGCTTGATAATTACATATTAATAAAAACATTAAAAAATTATGTTATTAATTAATATTTAAAAAAATGTATAAATTAAAATGCACATACCAAAAGAAGTTTTGGTAAAAATCAACTATTGTGTTTTAGACTTTATGATTTTTTTTGGAGTAGCTTATGAAAAATAAGAAAATAAATGAAATTAAAGAGTTATAAATAATCAACTCAGCTCCAAACTGATAATTCCCAAACCAGTCTATAAACTGGTTATTGTTTAAATACCATATTATACCTATTAAAATTGGTATAATAGAACATAAAATAGGAACATATTTATCAACTAATTTTCTCTGCGTGAAAATACCGAAAAAGAAAAGTCCAATCAAGGGGCCATAAGTAAATCCAGCTAATTTAATTAGAGTCCAAATTGCAGAGTCGTCAGAGAATCTTCTAAGTAATAGAATTGCAATAACTAAAGCTAGTGACATAAATACATGAACTCTTTTTCTTATTTTAATTTGTCTATTTTCAGACTTACTTTTAACATTCATAAAATCAATCGAAAAAGAGGTTGTTAAGGATGTAAGAGCTGAATCGGCACTACTATATGCTGCAGCAATAAGCCCGAGTAAAAATAAAATTCCCACAAAAACTCCAAGATTACCACTATTGGCTATTTCAGCAAATAATAAATCACCACGTTGCAGGTTTTCAAGTGCAACACTTCCAATACCCGTTTGTGAGTAATACATGTAAAGTAGAGCACCAAGAGCCAAAAAAATTAGGTTAACTATTATCAAAACAGCAGCAAAAGAAATCATATTTAGTTGAGCTGATTTTAAATTTTTACAACTCAAGTTTTTTTGCATCATATCCTGATCCAGCCCTGTCATTCCAATTGTTATAAATATTCCACCTAGGAAATGTTTCCAAAAATAATTACCACTTTTCCAGTCAGAAAAATAGAATACTCTTGAATAGTTACTATTTGAAACTGCATTAATTAAGCCTCCTTTTGCCCCCAAATCTAGCGAGGAGCCAATCATATAAACAGTTAATATTACAGAGGCAAGCATAAAAGTAGTTTGTAAGGTATCAGTCCAGATTATAGTCTTAATTCCACCCTTATTTGTATAAATCCATATAAGCAAAACAGAGATAATAACAGTTATTTCGAATGGAATTCCAATATCATCAAATAGAATTAGTTGTAAAACACTAGCAACTAATAATAATCTTATTGAAGCGCCTATAACTCTTGAAATTAAGAAAAAAGCAGCACCAGTCTTGTAAGCCCAAAAACCAAACCTGACATCTAAATAAGTATATATTGATGTTAAATTCATTTTGTAATAAATTGGAAGAAGTATATATGCAACTACTATATAACCAAAAAAATATCCAAGGACCATTTGCATGTAACTAAATTGTCCTGTTGGGACTAGCCCATTTTCGTTAGTAAATTGTGCAACTGATCCGGGTATTGAAATAAAAGTTATTCCAGAAAGTGAAGCCCCTATCATCCCAAAGGCAACAACATACCACGGTGATTTCTTATTCCCTACAAAAAATGTGTCATTATTTGCTCTTCTTGAAGTAAGAAAAGAAATAATAACTAATACTGCAAAGTATATAATTAGAACTATAAGAATAATAAAATTCGACATTTATTATAAATCCATAACTAAATTAATCTTTTGGCTAATTGTAATCTTCAATTGAGGGGAAACTATTCAACAAAAATGGTTGATAAAAAAGATAATTTAGCTTAAATTTTAAATTAGCATTTTTATTTTAGCGTTATGGACTTCAAATCTAAGATTCTTAATGATGCTGTCGAACAAATGTCTTCACTACCTGGAATTGGAAAACGATCTGCTCTAAGATTAGTTCTTTTTTTGTTGGATCAATCAGAAAATGATGTTGAAAATTTCTCTAATTCTTTTTTAAATCTTAAAAAGCACCTAAATTTTTGTCAAGAATGTTTTCACATTACAGAAAAACAAAAATGTGAAATTTGTAGTAATCCATCAAGATCTGATGATGTAATTTGTGTTGTTCAAGATGTGAGAGATTTGCTAGCTATTGAAAGCACAGAACAATTTTATGGGAAATATCACGTCTTAGGAGGTGTTATATCGCCAATGGAAGGAATTGGCCCAAATGATTTAAAAATTGACGTTTTAAAATATAGAATTGAAAAAAGTAAAAATGTAAAAGAGCTTATTTTAGCTTTACCAGCCACAATGGAGGGAGATACAACAAATTTTTACCTATTTAGGAAATTTCAAGATCTTGACATTAAAATTACATTAATCTCAAGAGGTATTGGGGTTGGCAATCAACTCGAATATATTGATGAATTGACTCTAGGAAAATCTTTACTGGAACGATCTATTTATAAATCAAATCACTAAATTAAAAGAGTTGGATTTATCTATTATCATAGTTAATTATAATGTAAAACACTTTCTAGAGCAGTGTCTCATTTCTGTTCAAAATGCACTACTTGGCATTAGTTCTGAAATTATTGTTGTTGACAACAATTCCGTTGATGGATCTGCAGCACTTTTAGAAAAAAAATTCAAAAATGTAAATTTAATTTTGAATAAAGAAAATACAGGTTTTGCTGTTGCTAACAATCAAGCAATTAGCATATCCAAAGGAAAATATGTGCTACTTTTAAATCCCGACACAATTGTTCAGGAAGATACATTTTCAAAATGTTTATCATTCATGAACGAAAACCATAATGCGGGTGCTTTGGGTGTTAAAATGTTTGATGGGAATGGTGTTTTTTTACCAGAGTCAAAGAGAGGTTTACCCACTCCCATGGTTGCTTTTTTTAAAATTTTTGGATTGTCAACTTTATTCCCAAGATCACAATTATTTGGTCAGTATCATTTAAGCTACTTATCTAAAAATAAAATCCATCAAGTTGATGTGCTTTCGGGTGCATTTATGCTTATAAGAAAAAGTGTAATTGACGAAGTAGGGTTACTTGATGAAGCCTTTTTTATGTATGGAGAAGATATTGATTATTCTTACCGAATTACTAAAGCTGGATACAAAAATTACTATTTCCCAAAGACTAATATCATTCACTACAAAGGAGAAAGTACAAAAAAAAGTTCAATAAACTATGTGTTTGTCTTCTATAAAGCTATGATAATATTTGCCGAAAAACATTTTTCTAAAAAAAATGTTAAGACATTTTCTTCCTTGATAAATATTGCAATTTACATCCGTGCTGCTATAGCAGTTTTTCAAAGATTAATATCAAGATGGATTCTGGCAATACTGGATTTCATATTTTTTACGGGATTCATTTATGGTCTTTCTATTTTCTATCAAAAAATAACTGATATAATTTTTCCAATTGAAAAAATTAAAATCTTAATACCCATTTACGGCCTTATTTGGACTATAGCTAACCAGAGCTTTGGTAATCAATTGCCTCCTTTAAGTTTTAAAAAATTAATTAAATCTAATTTGGCAGGCTTGCTATTTTTATTAACATGCTATGCCCTTGTTCCAAAATCTATTCAGTTTTCGAGAGCAATTATTTTGATGTCTTCAGCTGTTGTAATTTTACTTAGCTTAATAACAAGATATACTTTTAAAATATTAAATATTGGTTTATTTGAAAACCTAAAAACCAAAAACCCCAGATTAGCAATAATTGGCTCTGAAGAAGAAATAAATAGACTAGAAAAAATAATTCAGAAAAGTCAAAAATCAAATAAAAAAATTTATAGAATCAGCCCTTTCAAAAGTCTAGAAAAAACTAGCGATTTTCATGGTACATTAAGTCAATTGAATGAATTTATTGATGTTAATAACATTAAAGAAGTGATTTTTTGCACGAAAGATGTAAGTGTTCAAAATATTATTTACTCTATGGCGAATGTAAATAATGATAAAAATATCAATTTTAAAATTGTTCCCAAAGAATCAGAGTTTATAATTGGAAGCCAATCTATTTACAAGGATGATAACTATTATAGTACAGAACTTAACCATATTAATAGTCTTGATAATGTTAGGAAAAAGAGGGTTTTTGACATTTATTCGTCCTTTTTAATACTATTACTTGCACCAATTTTAATACTATTTTTAAAAGGATATGTTTATAATTTCAAAGCAGCATTGAAAGTTATTTTGGGACAGAAAACATGGATTGGCTATGAAGAAAATATTGGGAACGTTAATTTACCAAAAATCAAACCATGCGTTTATTCAATAATTTCTACAAAAGATAAGACTAGTGAAGATATTTCAAATAAATTAAATATCATATACGCTAAAGACTACACCTTACTTTTGGACTTAAATTTACTTTTAAAAAGGGTTTTTAAAATATAGTTCTATTATTAATTAATTAATTGACCTAAAAGATTTATTGATTTTAGTTAAATAACGTTATTTTTGACCAGATTTTTGAAATTAATAAATAACTATGGCAGAGTTAAAGGTTGAACTTCCTAAAATGGGAGAGAGTGTTGCAGAAGCAACAATAACTACTTGGTTGAAATCAGTCGGTGATAATATTGAAGAAGATGAACCGATAGTTGAAATTGCTACAGACAAGGTAGATTCTGAAGTACCGTCCCCTTGCTCTGGCATACTAAAACAAATTCTATTTAATGAAGGTGATGTTGTGGAAGTTGGAGCAGCATTTGCTATCATTGAAACCGAGTCGGGAGAAAATCCTGAACCTGCTAGTGTTGATAATAGTTCCGTAAGTGAAACTATTGAAAAAGAAATCCTTAAGCCTTTGGAGAATGAAAATAAAGATGTTGTAATTGTTAATGATGGTAATAAATTTTATTCACCACTTGTAAAAAGCATAGCTAAGCAAGAAGGGATATCACAAAAAGAACTTGAAAATATTGATGGAAGTGGATTAAACGGGAGAGTTACAAAGAAAGATATCCTAAATTTTATTGCTAATAAACCAGCAACTAATGTTGTCAAAGAAGAACCACAAAAAATAGAGAAAAAAGTTCAAGAGAAACCTGCAACACCAGTAAGTATTGGCAGTAGTGACGAGATTGTAGAAATGGACAGAATGAGAAAAATGATTGCTGAACATATGGTTATGTCTGTTCATACTGCTCCTCACGTGACTTCTTTTGTAGAAGCAGATGTGACTAATATTGTCATTTGGCGAAATAAAAATAAAAAGCAATTTCAAGAAAAAGAAGGTGAAAAACTTACATTCACACCAATCTTTGTAGAAGCAGTTGCTCAGGCATTAAGAGATTTCCCAATGGTAAATTCTTCTATTAATGGCGATCAAATTATTGTTAAGAAAGATATAAATATTGGGATGGCTACAGCACTGCCTACCGGAAATTTAATAGTTCCTGTTATTAAAAATGCAGATCAATTAAACATGGTAGGGCTTGCTAAAAAAGTAAATGACTTAGCAAATAGATCAAGGTTAAACCAACTTAAACCAGACGAAATTTCTGGAGGAACATATACTATTAGTAATGTGGGTACTTTTGGAAATGTGATGGGAACCCCTATAATAAACCAACCGCAAAGTGGTATTTTGGCATTGGGAGCAATAAGAAAGAAACCCGCTGTTATTGAAACTTCAGAGGGAGATTTAATCGGGATAAGACACATGATGTTCCTGTCTCATTCGTATGATCACAGAAACGTTGATGGAGCTCTTGGTGGCCAATTTGTTAGAAAAGTTGCTGATTATTTAGAAAATTTTGATGTTAATCGTCAACTTTAAACGGATGAGAATGTCTCTAAATAATATTCTATTAATAAGCCTAGCAATTTTAAATTATGTATCAATAACAGCCCAAGAAGGCTTTCAGGAAAAATTTGAAACAGCTAACACAATCTTTGAAGAAAAACAGTATGAAATTGCTTTAGAACTTTGGAAAGATCTAGCTGAAGATTATCCCAATAATGCTAACGTAAATTACAAAACAGGATTATGCTTATTAAATTCTACATTCAAAAAAAATGAGGCACTAGATTATTTGATTAAAGCTAAAAAAGACATTGATCTTCAATATTCGCCAATAGATTACACTATTAAAAATGCTCCAATTGAAACTTACTTTTATCTTGCAAAAGCTTACCATCACAATTATGAGATAGATTCTGCAATCAAATATTTCAAGTTTTTTCAAAATAAAGGTCCAAAAAAACATTTTCTTCAAGAAAAAATACCAAACTCTCTAAAACAATGTGAAATTGCTGTCGAACTTATTAATAACCCAAAAGATTATGAGCTTATAAACCTTGGAGAAGGAATAAATAGCGAGTATGCTGATTATAATCCCTGTTTAACTTTGGATGAAAATACATTGTTTTTTACATCTAAAAGAACAAGGAAAAAAAATAATGAAATTTCTAATAATGAAATATTTAATCCAAATGATGGAAAGCACTTTGAAGATGTATATGTATCTTACAAAGATATTAAGACTGGAAATTGGCTAGAACCTCAACTAATGGATTTTTGTAGTCCAGATGCTCCCCAAGCAACTATTGCAATTTCAGGTGATGGTGAGAAGCTATTTGTATATCTTGGTGATATTCAATCTTCAAATGAAGAAATTCACTTTTCAACTCGTGAAAAAGACTTTTATAGATTAGAGCCCATGGGAATTTTTAATTCTAGCTCATGGGAAAATCATGTCACAATATCATCAGACGAAAAAACATTATATTTTGTTAGTGACAGGCCTGGTGGAATTGGTGGAACAGATATATGGAGATGTGTTCAGTTGCCCAACGGAGAGTGGAGTGATCCATATAATATAGGCCCTCCTGTAAATACAAAAGATAACGAAGAATCTCCGTTTATACATCCTGATGGTAAAACACTATATTTCAGTTCTAACTGTTCTAGAAGTATGGGGGGTTATGATGTTTTTTTTAGCAAAACTGAAGATAGGCAAATATTTTCTAGTCCTATTAATATGGGCTTCCCTATCAACACTGTAGATGATGATTTATTTTTTACTACAAGTCCTGACGGTTCTAGAGGATATTATGCGTCTTCACGAGAAGGAGGATTAGGCGACAATGATATATACATGGTTAAACTTAATGATGCACTTTCAGAACCTGTAACAATTCTAAAAGGCTACATTGATAAGGGTGATGAAGAATATCTTCCTGGGGGGATATCAATAATGGTAACTGATCTTAGTGAGGAAAATGAACCTATGCAATACGTGCCTAATAAAAATAATGGTTCATATGTTTTCACATTAATTCCATGTCATGAGTATGATGTAGAATACACAAGGACAAAAGAATTAGAAAGTGGAGAGTATGACATTGAAGTTTTCTATCAGCAATCTTTCAAGGTTCCATGTGAATCAAATTACAGGGAAATAAATAAAGCTATCGAGATAAAAGGAATTGATATTACTGGAAATATTGTAGAATTAAAATCTGATAGCTCAATCAAAGATTTGATTAACAAGCAACCAAAAGTTAAAATTAACGAACTTAATGTCTCAGAAAAGAAATTAATTAAACTATATATAATCAACGATGATGGTGAAATAATAAGTGAGGCTATTTTAACTGAAGATGCCTTTAGATTTGAACTTCTTGAAAGTATTAATAATTATAAATTTAAACTAGAAGGTTATCCTGAGGATTTAGATCTAAGTGAGATAAAAATTGAAGTAATTTCTAACGAGGGAAATAAAATTATAAACGCTGATTTTACTGTTAAAAATATTTTCACTTACATAGACAAAAAAATTATTTACAAAAAGAACTTTGGATACAATAGTTTCAACACAACAAAAGACAAAGAATTTATTGAATTTATTGAAAACCTAGTAGTTGAAATAAAAAATAATAGTTTAGTCAAATTACATATTGTTGGTAGTGCTTCAAAAGTTCCAACCAGGCTTTATTCAAGTAATAAATTACTTGCAAAAAAGAGGGTTAATGAAGCCAAAAAACTTATTTATGATGCTCTAAAAATCAAGAATATAGACACATCAAGTATAAAAATTGTAAGACAAGATGCCATTGTCTCTGGTCCTGAATACAACTCGGATAGATCAGAGAAATCAAAATATTATAAATATCAATACTTTAGCATTACCGTAAAATAGTTTCTTCAAATAAACCAAACACTAGCTTATGGAAATAAATTTAAAAAATCCCCTAATTGTACTTGATATTGAGGCCACTGGTGACAGTGTTACTAAAGATAGAATTGTGGAACTTGGCATGATCAAAGTATTTGATGATGGCAGTGAAGAAGTATTTGATAAAAGATTAAACCCTGAAATTCCTATACCCATTAAAATTTCTGAAATTCATGGCATATACGATATTGATGTTAAAAATTGTCCAACTTTTAAAGAGCTAGCCAATGAAATTAAAGAATTTATAGGAGACAGTAATCTTTGTGGTTTTAATTCAAATAAATTTGATATTCCCATTTTAGAAGAAGAGTTCCTTAGAGCTGATATTAATTTAAATTTCAAAGATAAAAAACTCATTGATGTACAAAATATTTTTCATAAAATGGAAAAAAGAACGCTGAGCGCAGCTTATAATTTTTACTGCAGTAAAGAACTGGATAATGCTCATTCTGCAATACACGATGCGCGAGCAACTTTAGATGTACTTAAAGCTCAAACTAAAAAATACGATGAGCTAGAAAATTCTGTGGATTTTTTAAGTGAATTTTCAAAAGTAAATAATCGTGCTGTTGATTACGCAGCTAGAATTATTATTGATGAAAATAACATTCCTACAATAAATTTTGGAAAACATAAAGGCAAATCAGTGAAATCTATTTTTGAAAAAGAACCAGGTTATTATTCGTGGATTTTAAGAAGTGATTTTGCTCATAACACCAAATCACATTTCACTGATTTATGGAACGAATATAAAAAAGGGAAATGAAAATTATATGCATTGGAAGAAATTATAAGTTACATGCAAAGGAACTAGGAAATAAGGTTCCAAAAGAGCCAATTTTTTTCTTAAAACCTGATTCTGCTATACTTCCTAAAAGAAATCCATTTTATGTTCCAAATTTCAGCAAGGATATTCATTATGAAGTTGAGCTTATAATAAAAATTAAAAAATTAGGGAAATCTATTCAACTGGAGTTTGCAAGAGATTACTATTCCGAAGTTGGATTAGGAATTGACTTTACCGCAAGAGATATACAAGAAAAATGTAAAAAACTAGGTTATCCTTGGGAAATTTCAAAGGCTTTTGATCAATCTGCGGTAATTAGCGAAGATTTTATTAATTTCAAATCAATTGATGACATTAATTTTTCACTAAAAAAAAACGGTGTTATTGTACAAAAAGATAATTCAAATAATATGATTTTCAATCCAAATCAAATTATTCACTATGTTTCACAATTTATGACACTTAAAATTGGAGATTTAATTTTTACGGGCACCCCTTCAGGTGTAGGACCTGTGTCAATTGGAGATAAACTAGAAGGATTTATAGACGATAAAAAAATGCTTACGGTTAATATTCGCTAATTCAATAATCGATAAGTTCTTGCACATATTCGGTTCCATAATTAACATCAAAAATATCACCATCATTTATATTTAGATTAAGATTTTCTTTGTAAACTAATCCTAAATCTCTTACATAAACTTCTTTTGCACTCTCATATTCAATTAAATTTGAGCTGTAATTATGAATTACATTTACAGAAGAGTCAAAATCATAACCATTTAAAGAGTAATTTTCATGAACATTTTCGAAGTAAAACTCCTGTTCATCTTCACTATTATTTGCATTTCCATCCCAAAAGGAGTAATCATTAATTGGGAAAATTAATTTAATAAATCTCACGTTTTCTTCAACAACCTCTACAATTCTTTGAGTTTTCTTAACCGACCAAACATCTTTAATTTCATAATCATCAAGAGAATCGATTTTCCAATAACGATTAATTTTATAACAAGTATCTCCTTGGCTATCCATAAATTGATCTGAAAAAATTTCTTTTAAAAAATAAGAACTAGTGTCTTTTCCCAATGAAGTATGGCTGATTTCTGTTACAAAATATTCTTTACTTGAGTTATACTCAATTGGAAAATACTCATAATGAAATTGAGGTAAGTTATAATCAATTGGGTTACAATTAACAAGAAGCCAAATAACAATTAAAATAGAAATTTTATTCCTTAACTTTATTTTGAATATCACCATTGTTGTAAATATACTCATTCATTTTTTCATTTTCTAAATCAAAAAAATACCACAATCCGTGTTTTTTGTCATCAACAAATCTTCCTTTCATATCTATTGCACCATTAGAAAAATAATACTCAAACTTTCCTTGTTTCAAACCTTTGTGATACTGGCCTTTGGCTTTTAAACTTCCTAGCTCATAGTACTGTTTCCAAACACCATCTTTTAAACCATTTACGCAATAGAATTCTTCCATTAAAGAAATTTCTTTTGTTTCTTTATCTTCAGGATAATAAGTGTATTGAGGACCATCTAATTCTCCGAATTTATAGTTATTTATATTAAGTAAATCACCTGTTTTCAAATAAGTTGACCACTTACCAACCTTTATTTTATTTATGAATTTTCCTTTTGCCATTACTACTCCATTTTCATAAAACATTGTTGAAATTGAAACAGAATCATTAATGAAATTTACTTTTGCTGCAATGATTCCTTTTTGGTTATAGTATGTAAATTCTCCTGATGGTATACCAGCTCTGAAATATCCTTCATACCTTTTAGTTTTTGATGATTCATGGTAACCAATCCAATGACCATTTTTCTTTCCATTTACATCCAATTGATTGAAAGAATCTTGACAGAAATTATTTATGTACGCTGAGAAAAAAGTAAGAGTTAATATTATTTTAGTCATTTTAAATATCCATTATTTTTTCATCAAAATATGCTCAATTCCATCTTCTAAGTAAACATTTCCTACACTTATAAATTCAAAGGAATGATAAAACTTTTGCAAATATGTTTGTGCAGAAAGTTCCACATCCATATTGAGAAAGTTCTCATCAATGAAATTTAATATTTTATTCATCATTATTCTTGCATAACCTTTTTTTCTAAATTTTTTATGAACACATACTCTTCCAATAACAACTTTTTTCTTATCCAAGAATGGAACAATTCTAGCAACACACTTTATTTTACCATTAATCGTACCAAAAACATGAAAACACTTCAAATCATAACTATCAAGTTCTTGATAAGGACAATTTTGTTCAACAACAAAAACTTCTGTTCTGAGATGCAAAATATGGAATAGTTGATCTCTATTAATATTTGAATAATGAAGTACTTGTATATTCAATAGGAGATTTTAGATTACAAATTTATAACTTTGCTTAAATGAAAGAAAGGTTTAATAAAAATTACAAGTATCAACCAAAGTCTAAACTAACAAAAAAAATATTAAAGCAAGGCATTTTAAACGGAGACACTTCTATTCTATCCAGGGCTATAACACTTATTGAAAGCAAAAACAAAACAGACAGAGATCTAGTTTATAAGGCGCTTTCTGAAATTCCTCAAAATCTTTCTCATTCATTAAGGATTGGTATTACAGGAAGCCCAGGAGTTGGTAAAAGCACATTTATTGAAGCATTTGGTATGCAACTAGGAAAAATGGGAATCAAAGTCGCAGTTCTTGCGGTAGACCCAAGTTCTAACTTAACCGGTGGAAGTATTTTAGGTGATAAAACTAGAATGGAACAGCTAAGCAATATGCCAAATGTTTTTATTAGGCCTACTCCATCGAAAGGTGAACTTGGAGGAGTGGCTGAGCAATCTTTTGAAACCATTTTACTTTGCGAAAAAGCAGGTTACGAGGTAATAATCATTGAAACCGTTGGGGTTGGTCAATCGGAAACTAACGTTAAAGAATTAGTTGATTTTTTCTTATTACTAATGCTTGCAGGAGCTGGAGATGAACTACAAGGAATTAAGAGAGGGATTATGGAACTTGCTGATGCAATTGTAATAACTAAAGCTGATGGTAACAACATTCAAAATGCAAAAAATGCTAAATTAGCTTATGAAAATGCTTTACATCTTTTCCCAAAAAATAAGAATAACTGGTCACCAAAAGTTCTTACTTGCTCAAGCTACGACGGAAAAGGAATTGATGCAATATGGGATCAAATAAATAATTTTAAAGTGCACAATCTAACAAATGGGTGGTTACATGAAAACAGACAGAATCAAAACCTTTTTTGGTTTTATGAAAAATTAAATCAACTTATTAAAAGTGAATTTTTTAACAATGATAATCTTCAAAAAAATCTTCAGAAGTTAGTTAGCGATGTAAAAAATGGTAAAAAGGATCCATTTAATGCAGCTTCTGAACTTTTTAGCAGTTATGAATCTTAAAGAAAAATTTACAAAATATAACTCTACTGAGCTCATTACTATTGCAGAAACTAATAGCGATTACACTGACGATGCAAAAAATATTGCAATTGATATTATTACAGAAAGAGAAAAAAATGGTGAAATTAATATCGAAAAAGCTGCAAAAGAATACTGGCATATTATTCTAAGAAAAAATTTAAAATCTCTCATTAAAAACAAAAAAATTCCGAAGAGTCACTTTTTGAATGACCATCAAATGAAAGAAATGATTAAGTTAGCTTTTGAAGATTGGAAAGATCAACAAGATCTTTTTGGAATTGATATTACAAAATACTGGGCAACTTTTTAGAAATGAAAAAAATAAAACTTAAGAAGGTTATTTTAGTTATTTTTACTTTAATATCAATTGCTGTTATTATAAAGTTTATTTTTTTCAGTTATAATTTAACTTACAATAACTTAAAATTAGTTCCCAAAGACTGTAATAATTACATTGTCATAAATACAAAAAGTATAAAAAAACAGATCACTTCTTACTTTTTTAAATATCCTGCTACTTTACTTGAGCTGAATAAAAACACTGAAAATTTTAAAACAGAATTTGGAGAAATTGACTTTGATTTAAATGAACCTATCTCATTATATTGGGATAAAATAACCAACATAACAGTCATAAATTTTTCAGTTAATGGTTCCGAAAAATTAGACCCAGTTAAATTTGAATTGTTAGAGGTGGATTACGAAAGTGACGATGTTTTTATCAATCAAAAAAGAAATACAATATATTACAGAGATCCTTCAAACAATAGAGTAAGTGTTTTTTTCTCTGATAATGAAATTTTTCCTAAAGAGGTTACCACAAAATATATATCTAAAATTATAATTTCTGATAGCTCCACTTACAATACTAATGTTTTAAAACATTTTCAAACAAATCCTAATAGTGTAATATTCAATCTAGAAAATGAATTCTTAGAAAATATTGGATTAACTGAAAGTAGCGGAGAAATTAAATTAGAAACTGAGCAAATATATTTTAACCTTAAAGGTTCAAAAAGCGATCGGTTTATTTTTAAAAATTCCGATACTTTAAAAAGTTTTGACGACTGCTGGGGAAATATTTCCGGAAATTTAAATACACAAAAATTAATGAATTTTGAAATTTCTAATGAACTCTTGGACAGTTCCTGGAACGGAGTTTTCTCAATTGGCTTAAAAGAAATAAAAAACGTTGGTGATCTTTTGAAAATTAATCAAATAGAGAAATTATCTAATTTTTTTAATTTCAATTTGTTTCTTGGAAATCCATCTTATAGTAAGGATAGTATAGCAACAGAATATGGCGTTTTAAAATATGATTCCAATTTCAATGGTTTAATACTAAAAGATGAAAATTCAACATCTTTAAAAAACAGCGATAATAATTTTTTCAATGTTTCTATAGACTTTGAAAAGATGCTAGAACAAAAAACAAATGATTTCTCATGGACTAGCATTAGACTAATTCTCAAAAAATTCAATCTTAAAAATTTCAACGTAAAATGCTATCCGTCCAACGAAAGTGAATTTATGATTGAGGGAAAATTAAAATCAATTGATAGTACTAAGCATATTATACTATCACCTTTTATTTAATGAAATGATTATATTATTATTAAACTTATTCTGATGGAAGTAAAAAACTACATATTAGGAAATTGGGTTGCAGGAAAAGGTACTGAAGTTGAATTTGAACACGCAATTACTGGAGAAAAATTTGGATCTTGTTCGAGCGAGGGGTTAGATTACGAGGCTATACTTGAATATGGTAGAAGCCATGGCAGCACGGCTTTAAGAAAAATGACTTTTCAGCAAAGAGGAGAAATGCTTAAATCTCTTGCACTTTATTTACACAAAAGAAAGGACATATTTTATGATCTAAGTAAGGCAACTGGCGCAACAAAAATAGATTCATGGATTGACATTGAAGGAGGAATAGGTAATTTGTTTGCTAACGCATCTTTAAGAAGACAGTTCCCGGACCTTCCATTCCATGTTGATGGACAAGCTGCACCACTTTCAAAAAATGGAACTTTTATCGGTCACCATATAATGGTACCTAAAAAAGGGGTTGCTGTTCATATAAATGCATTTAATTTCCCCATATGGGGAATGCTTGAAAAGATAGCTGTTAATTTAATGGCTGGGGTTGCAGCGGTTGTAAAACCTTCAGAGTACACTTCTTTTTTAACTTCTCTAATGGTCCAAGAAATTATAAATTCTAATATATTACCTGATGGAAGTTTACAACTAATTCCTGGATTAGGAAGAGGAATTTTAGATTATGTTGATCAAAGAGACGTTGTTACTTTTACTGGTTCAGCAGTAACTGGAAGAGCGTTAAAAAATAATACTAACATCATTAAAAATTCTGTTCCTTTTAATTTAGAAGCGGATTCTTTAAATGCCTGTGTTTTGGGTGAAGATGCAATACCTTCAACAGCCGAATTTAATTTATTTATTAAAGAAGTTTACAAGGAAATTACCGTGAAAGCTGGACAAAAGTGTACTGCTGTTAGACGTATTTTAGTTCCAGAAAATTTAATTGAAGACGTACAAAGCGCCCTGGTTAAAAAACTCCAAAATACTGTTATTGGCGATCCAGACAATAAGGAGGTCAGAATGGGTGCACTCGCTACTAGAGTTCAAGTTGAAAGAGTCAGAGAAAATGTTGAACTGCTTATGAAATCTCAAGATTTAATTTGTGGACATATTAATGACTTCAAAGTACTAGACGCTGACAAGGATAAAGGTGCATTTTTCCCACCAATTTTATTTAGAAATAATGAACCTTATTTAAAGGAAGATGTTCACAGCATTGAAGCTTTTGGCCCTGTTTCTACACTAATACCATATAAAGATATAGATGATGCAGTTAAAATTGTTGAACTTGGAAAAGGTTCATTAGTAACTTCGATTGTAACTGGTAATGATAATATAGCTAGAGATTTTGTTTTGGAAGCTGCAAATATGAATGGAAGAATTTTAGTATTAAATGAAAGATGTGCTAAAGAAAGTACTGGTCATGGTTCACCAATGCCTTTACTTACCCATGGTGGACCGGGAAGAGCTGGCGGAGGTGAAGAAATGGGAGGAGTAAGAGGTATTAAACATTACCTTCAAAGAACAGCTATTCAAGGTCATCCAGAAACAATTACTAAAATTACACAACAATTTCAAGTCGGTGGAGATCAGCCTGAGGCAAACCCACATGTTTTTAGGAAACATTTTGAAGAACTAAAAATTGGGGAAACAGTATTTACTCATAAACATACTGTGACAACTGCTGACATCGTAAACTTCGCAAATGTGAGTGGAGATAATTTCTATGCTCATATGGACGAAACTTCGCTAGATGAAACTATTTTTGAGCAAAGAGTTGCTCACGGTTACTTTGTTCTTTCAAAGGCGGCAGGATTATTCGTAGATCCAGGAAAAGGGCCCGTTCTTCTTAACTATGGCATTGATGAATGTAGATTCACAAAACCTGTATATGCTGGTGCCACAATTGGTGTAAAATTTACAGTAAAAGAAAAGATAGATCAAAAGAAAAAAGAAGATGAAGAAATAGCAAAAGGAATTGTGAAATTTCTAGTAGATATTTATGATGAAACAAATGAGACTGTAGGAATTGCAACTATTTTAACTATGGTTAAAAAAATAGATCAAAGTTGATGAGAATTGTATTTACTATATTTTTTACAATAATAACTGCCCTGTGTATCGAAACACAGGCTCAAAACAAAATGTCTCGAGAAAAAATCAATCTTATAAAAGATAGTATAATCTCCACAAATAATGATAGTTTAAAAATAGTTTTACTTAAAGAGTGGGCTGACATCGCTTTTATCACCAATTTTGGAGAAGATTTATGGCTTCAAAATGAAATTATTACAATATGCGAAATTAATCTTGAAAAAGATATCAGTGATTTTTCTAAAAAATGGTACAAGGAACAACTCTGGGTGGCTTTAGACCATACTGGCAGTATATACTTTTATGAATTTAAAAATTCAATTGAAGCATTAAAATATTACGTGCCAAGTGCAGATATTTTAGAGGAATTAGGCCATTTAAACTCCAGCTCAATAACCTATGGTATTATTGGAAACATCTACCAAGATTTAGGTCAATATAAAAATGCAAATATCTACTTTAAAAAAAGGATTAAAGTTGATGATAAGATAAATAAAAAACTTTCTGTAAGACAAAAGTCGGATAGTTTACAATTAGCAGTTGAAAAACAGAATGTTAAAGCGCAAGAAATATTAACACAAAAAGCAAATAAGTTAAAAGAAGAAACCGAAAAGGTACTTTTCATGTTTGAGATTGGAGTAGTTATTGCGATTGTCTTTTTAATAGTCGTAATTGTATTCCTTGTAATAGTTTACTACCAGTGGAAAAAAACCAGGTCTCAAAATACAATTATTGAAGATCAGCACCGACAGCTTGATCAATCTCATAAAGAAATTACGGACAGTATCAATTATGCCAAGAATATTCAGGATGCTATGATGACATCGAGGGTTTACTTGAAAGACGTTCTTCCAAAAAGTTTTATTTTATTTCAGCCTAAAGACGTTGTCTCAGGGGATTATTATTGGGTATATAAAACTCCTGGAGGTAATATTTATTTCACTGTTGCAGACTGTACTGGTCATGGTGTGCCTGGTGCGTTTATGTCTATGATTGGAACATCGCTTTTAAATGAAAATATTATCGAAAAAAAGATTGATAAACCAAGCATAGTACTTGATAATATGAGAGAAAAAATTATTGACTCATTAAATGACAAAGACAGTACAAGAGAAACTAGAGATGGAATGGATATAGCCCTATGTAAATTAAATTTTGATAAAAAAATTGTAGAATATGCTGGTGCTAATAACCCACTTGTACATGTAAGAAATGGTGAAATAAATCATATAAAAGCAAACTATCAGCCTGTTGCACTTACTGTTGGTGATAGAATACCATTTACAAACCATGAAGTAAAACTTGAAAAGGGTGATATGCTTTATATATATTCTGATGGATTTGCGGATCAATTTGGAGGCGAAAAAGGAAAAAAATACATGGTAAATAAATTCAGGAAGTTTTTAGCGTCCATAAGCTCTTTTGAAGTAAACGAACAAAAACAAAAACTAGAAGAGGAATTCAATAATTGGAGAGGAAAGCACGATCAAATAGATGATGTTTGTGTTATGGGGGTTAGAATTTAGTTTCTAATTAATTATGAATTACTATTAAAGTTGTAAATTAGTTTATTGTTTTAATTTTTGATGAAAAAGTTACTTCTCTTTTTTATATATCTAAATGGTCTAACCTTTTTTGCACAAATAAACCCAATTGGTTTTACAGCGATAATGGACATGAACGTTCCTGGATCTGCTATTTCTGGAAAAGCTGTTATGCTAACTTCTAATGAAGAAATTAGTGATTTAAGCCAATTTAGTATAAAACAATATCTTGACGGAAGTTCTACACCAAACGGTTCTTTTAGCTTACCACCTATCTCTGCTAATGCCTATCAAAATATATTGTTGTGTAGAGACAGTTCTGGGTTATCAAACTATTTTGACGGATGCTTGGAACAATTAATAGGTTCTCCCTATCCAACTATATTTATTCAGGGAGGTTTCCCAAACACAAACGGTAACGATGCCCTAGAACTTGTTAATAATAATGGATCTTACATTTATTCAGAACCGGAAATATTTATTGAGGGTGCAACTGACAATTGGCCCTATGTAATAGTTGCTGCACAGCAAGGAGATGGCAACAATGGATCTGAACAAACATTGATCATTAATGTTCTTGAGTTACCGGCAGGTGGTGCAGAATTTAGAATTGCTAAAACAGTTGCTAATGGTAATTATTACTTTGGACCTCCAATACCTCTTACTCTTGGAGTAAATGAAAGGACAGTATCTTCAGTATCTTTCGATAGAACTGTTAAATTTCAGTTCAATAGTGGAGATATAAAATTTGATTTAGTTCAAATCAATGGAAATAATATTTATGATAATGTTATTGAAGTTTACGGAGTTATTGGAGAAGATCCTGATACTGAAGGTGCTGGTTGTGGTTCGCCTGATTGTTGGGATACTGAAGGAAGCTGGGCTTGGAAAGATAATACATCGGGGAATAATACC
>MDTC01090223.1_pt1 | contig 24706 bp, 20 predicted proteins | sample 811181 | NCBI WGS metagenome assembly MDTC01 (sample SAMN05326644, study PRJNA326480) | marine metagenome | isolation source: seawater | place: Pacific Ocean: North | collected 2011
CGATTTTTGTTCAGTACAAAAGTGCCAACCAGTAAGGTGCTCGAGATCAATACCACGCCAATGATTAGACCGTTGGATACCGGAGGCTCGTCCTTTGTCGTCTTTTGCTTGAGGATCTCCGAAGAAGACGTGTTTGCATCGAGGTTGGTGCTGTTTGCTTCGGCATCATCTTTTGCGGGCTCGTTGGCTGCAATGAGATCTTCGACTCCCGTCAGCGGAGGCAGTTCCTTCTCTGCGATTACGGAACTTCCTTCAAGGGCAGTCCACCAATCGGCTTTTACCAGTATGTCCATACCGGGATTTTGATTCTTAACTTGGCAAGAGCATGCGCCGCAAAGGTACCCGCAGTCGGCCAGAGCGTTTTCCTCGCTTATCCCGGCACCAATAAGTGGGGGAAGGACGCGACCTTTGCCAAATGCCGGGAAAAGCATCGGTTTGTCCTCCATTTCTTTATCGAGCAGGTCGTCCTCCAAGCGCAAAAGCATAGACCTCAATATGGCTTCCTGAGGATCCTTGCGAGAGAGGCGCAAGATTGAAAAGGCGATCTTGAGGGGGACGGAGGATTCGAGAATATTTTCTTCGTCGCCGGGACTGAGGAGAAGGCTTGGGTCGTCAAGAGCGCTTTTCTGAATCACCCCTTTGGGAACCGAAATTTCTTCTTTAGCAATCTTTACGTATTTTTGGAGTGTTTCAAAAAGTACTTCGTCTTCTTTCGAGTTTCCGCTTTCGAGAAAAAGCCAGACTGCCGAATCTCCGGAAAGAATTCGTTTTACCAATTCTCGCCGGATCGGAGAGTCGAGAATTTGGTCGATGTGATTTCTGGTGAAGCTCCCATTCCAGATGGGTTCAGTATCGATTTCGAAGGCTTCGAATGGAAAAAAAAGGTGAATGGAGACCGAAGAATTTTGGTCGCTATGAAGTTTTTTCCATCGAGCAAATTGCTTTTCCTCTTTCGATAGATCGAGAGCTTCGAAATGAAGGTTTATCATGGGCCCGTTCGGTCCGACTCGGTTTTCCTCCAAATAGGTGAGGTTTGCTTGCTCCTCGTCGGTCAGGTTGCCGTCATGAACAATAACCAATTGGTAATGATCGGGTTGCCATCGCTCCAACGCGTAACGAAATACTGGCACCTGACAAGCTTCCGTGATCACCGCAGCAACGAGCAAAATTAAGCAAACTGTGGTTTTACAAGCATTCATGAATTCGATCTTCCCAAAGTGTTTCGTTCGGGATTTAGGAGGTCAAGCAGATCTTCCGCAAGACGACTTTTTCCTAACCGAGTTCCGAATGCACCATTTCCGAAATCCTGGTGGATTAGGGATTCAAAGGAATCATTCGATATCGGTGTGGTGAGATTAAATTTTGAGTATTGAATCTCGGACGGGAATTAATTCGGAAAAGCGGTTTACTTCGTCGAAGTTTTCTTGGTCCCCTTTGTTTTATTAGAGGTTTTTCCTTTTCCCGAAGAAGCCTTCTTAGAGGATTTTTCTGCGGAGCCTAGGCTTACCTTTTTCATATGATCGGGCTTTGTGACCGAACCGCTGCCCGGGGCACCTCTCTTGATCTTGTCGACGAATTCCATACCTTCCACGACCTGTCCCCATACCGTATATTGGCCATCCAGAAAGTTGGCGTTGTCCAAACAGATGAAAAATTGGCTGTTGGCGCTATTCGGATCACTGGATCTAGCCATTGAGCAGGCGCCTCTACCATGTTTGCGTTTGTTGAACTCTGCGGGGATATCGGGTTTATCGGAACCTCCCGTGCCCACGCGACTTTCGTTTAGTTTTTTTATGTTGCCGTGCTGAACGTCGCCGGTCTGAGCCATAAAACCATCTATCACCCTATGGAAGGCGACACCGTCGTACTTTCCAGCTTTTGTCAGTTCTTTTATACGAGCAACGTGCTTGGGTGCAGTGTCGGGATACATCTCGATGACGACTTGTCCGTCATCGAGGTCGATGAGCAAGGTGTTTTCGGGATCTATATCGGCCTTTGTTTTGGCTTCGGTCATTGTGATGGGAAGGATAAACGCGGCTAACGCGAGTAGTTTCTTCATTGTAGTTTGGGTTGATGGTGAGCGACGGGGCTAGAAGAGTTGTTCAACCGGGATACCAGATCTTACGGACATCTTCGGGAGAACGTTGATAATTCCAAGCTTTGTCTATGAGTAGTTTCAAATCAATTTTTGGCTTCCAGTCGAGAAGGAACTTGGCTTTTGAATTATCGAGCCAAGTGCTGTGATAGGGCGTAGGAACATTCACCGAGGGCAGTCCACGGCTTTCTTGCAGGTAGTCGGCTACTTTGCGGTAGTGTACGGGCTCGTCCATACAGACATTGAAAAGTTGCTGGTGGGCCTTTGGGTTGTCGATTGCAAGCATTATGGCGGATGCTAGATCCTCGACATGAACGAAGTTACGCTGAACAGGTTCTCCCTCTGGATCCAGCATTACGGGGATAGTTTGAGTTGCCTCGTAACCGTCCGCTTTTTCGGTATCAACGAGATTTCGCCAAACAGGGCCTCCAAAGATGTCGTCGCCAAAGGAAAGCGTATGCTTGAAGTCGTCTTTTTCCATGATCCAAGGGGCCCGAAGGCAACAACCCTTAAAATCGTACTGGGAGTAGTACTGCTCCAACATGACCTCTTCCAGTACCTTTGAAAGAGCGTAACATCCAGGGTAAGCCGAATGTTTTTGCGTTTCGGTAACGGGATCGGCATGGGGATAGAAGAAGTGCCCCATGCCGGCATCTCCGCCGATCAAAATAAATTGTTTGAACGATGAGCTCATTCGGCATTCCTCCAGAAGCCAAAACAATCCCTTCACCGTTACGTCCATTACTTCTTCGGGAGTCTCTTTGCAGGTGGCGAGATGCAAGACATGGGTGACCCCGGTTATCGCTTCGGCGACCAGATTGCGATCAGCAATGCTCCCACGGATTATTTCCAGCCGTGATGTCTCTTCCAGTAGTCGGTTATGACATAGTGCCCGTACTGTGGCTTTGGAGAATTTTTCATCTTTCAGGAAACAGTTAAGAAAATGTGAACCTACTTTTCCTGTTGCTCCGGTTAGGAGAATTTTCATGGGCGTTGAGGATAAAAAATCGACAATTTCTTTCCCGTTCAAGGAAAGAGAGGGGGAATGTGAAATGTATCTTCTTCTTACAGCAATCTAGTGAGGGGTTGGCCCTTGTCTGCGAGTGTGAATGGTCGGCGGGTGGGGGAGTAGACAATCTCGTCTAATGGTAACCCCAGAGCGTAGGCAATGGTGGCGTTGAAATCGGGAATCTCGACACGTTGATCCACTACTTCGCGACCTTCGGGGTCAGTTTTACCCCAGACTTGTCCTCCCCGAATACCTCCGCCAGCAAGCATGGATGAGAATGCTTTCGGATAATGATCGCGACCCAAGTTGACGTTGATGTTTGGCGTACGACCAAACTCAGTTGCCAGCACCACTAGGGTTTCGTCCAGCATGCCTCGTTTGTCCAGGTCACCCAGTAGAGCAGCAAGCGCTTGGTCGAGGATGGCGCAACGCTCGGGCGCTTTATCGAAGTTGAGTTGATGGGTGTCCCAACCTCCTAGTTGTACCTCCACGAAACGAACGTGCCTTTCCACCAAACGCCTGGCGAGCAGTACGCCTTGACCGAATGTTTCTTCGCCATAAGCCTGTCGGGTTTCTTCAGACTCCTTATCTATATCGAAAGCCTCGAGGTCACCGCTTTTCATGAGGCGCACCGCATCTGCGTACATGTCCGAATAAGCTCTCACCTTCTTCAAATTGTATTTTTCTCGGAATCCTTTGTCGAACTGATCGGCAAGAGAAAGGCGTTTCTTGAATTCTTCCTCGGTGACGCCTGAGTGCATTCTGCTGTTGCGGAGTCCTTCGTCGGGTTTGCCAATGGCTAAAGGTTGGTGGGAGGATGGGAGAAATCCTGCGAGCGGATGCTGGCTGCCTCCGCTTACGACAACTGCACCGGGCAAAGTGGGATTTGAACGTTCGTCAAGCCGAGTCATCCAAGCCCCCATGCTCGGGTGACGAATCGTCGATCTGGGAGCATAACTGGTATGCATGAAATAATTGCCTTGTTGATGCGCCCCCTTTGTCGACGTCATGCCCCGCACTACCGCGACCTTGTCAGCGTGATTAGCCAGTAGTGGAAGGTTTTCGGCAAGTTGTACTCCGTCTGCATTGGTCTTGATTGCGGTTGTAGGTCCCCCCGTTTCCGTGCCGGGTTTTGGGTCGAACGTATCGATGTGAGTCATCCCTCCGGACATGTAGAGATAGATTACATTGCGTGCCTTTGGAGCGTGGTTTAGCGGGCGATTGAGCCCTAAGCCTGCTGCTTTGGCTTGCTTCGGCATTGCCCAAGGCAGAATGCTTACACCGAGAAAAGCTTTTGCGGCTTGTGTGACGAAGCGGCGCCTGGAGAATTCGTCTGCTTTGTTCAGAATGTTTTTCATGGTGTTTTTCCGGAATGGAGTTCTTGGCAGTATCGGTTTTATTGAATGAATGAAAACTGCCTGGTGTTGAGCAAGGTCCAAGCGAGTCCTCGAATTCCTGAATTCATGCCATATGATCTCTTACTTTTAGCTCTTTGGGCATAATACTTTAAAAGCTTTCTCTTTTTCTCCGGGGAAATATTGGCGGGAATTCTCAAAGAGTAATCAGGGGTTTCATCTTTTGCCCTTCCAATTTCATCGAGACAGGTCTCCAGTTCCTCTTTAGTTGGTTTTCGGTTAAGAATGGAAAGGAATAAAATGTCTACTTTATCCTTTATCGCATCAACTCGAGAAAGGTCTTCGGCGAATGGTGCGGCAGGTTGTTTCAAGATGGCTTGATAAATGGAGCCATTCAGCAAGCTGAGAGCTTGGGGAACGGAAGCTTCGCGACTTGCGTTTTCTATGACTTCTCTGTCCGACTGACCAAATTCTCTTAGGAAATGACCGTTTGGTGCGGGTGATGGCATGTAGGAAGCTCTGACTAACTGTCTCGAAAAGCCTTTCCAGCGATCCGGCGACAAGTCGCTTGAACTTTTACTGATTGGCGCTTTGCCGTAAAGGGCTCTGCCATCGAAACCTTTCCCCATTATGAGAGAAGCATAAGAGGCTCTTTGCTTATTGCGAAGTTGCCCGTACTCACGGCGCAAGCGAGACACGTTTTCTAGTTCGTTATTCTCCTGAGCCGCACGTAATTTTTTTTGAATGCCTAACATTTCATCGTTTGAGCTTTTGCTCATGCGCGCACCTTTTTTGGCGACGGAAAGCATTTCTTTTCCTTTTAAATCGTAAACCTTTTCCTCATAGGCGGAGAGTTGTTCTTCCCGTGATTGATGACGACTCAAATCAGGCTTTCTTTCATCAACATAGGGAATCGACAAGGTGACAAACGAGTCCCACAGCTGCTCCGCGCTCATCCGTTGGAGGATGGGACCGGGAAAGTGGTAGGGTTCGCCGGATACGATTTCTTCCGTTGAAGTCTCGCGACGAAAGGCTTTTACGTTGTAGAGGATTCGAAGGAACTGCTTGATATCGTAGTTGAGACTGACCATCAGCTTTTCCAAGTGCGCCATTAATTCCGGATTAGAGGGGATCGTGTCGTCTCTAATGTCATCCACTGGTTCGATGACACCGAACCCAAATACACGCTTCCAAAGACGGTTTGCAATGACTTTTGAAAAGCGCGGGTTTTCTGACGAAGTCATCCACTGGGCATAGCCTTCCACCGGATCCGTTTCCTCATCAAGCTTATCACTTTTTCCGAAAATCGGAGCTGCAGAAATTGAAGTTTTAGGCTTTGCGTCTTCGTATTGGTAATCGTGGGGCAGTTGCAATTTTCGGGGATTGTGGGAGGCTCCGTATCGAAGGGGGCGCATGATCTCACTGGCCGCTCGTCGCAAGAGTTGGCCTTCCTTCGACTTGTAAGCCTTTTTTCTTTTTTCAGCATCGCTTCCCTTGGATTGGCTGAAAAATGCGTTCTGAATTTCCTTTTGTTTCTCCCCACCCATTCGCGCCTGAACACCGTATGTGTAGGCTGCCATTTGGTAATACTCCATCTGCGTCCACTTGTCGAAAGGGTGGTTGTGACACTGTGCGCAAACCATCTGGGTCCCGAGAAAGACTTGGGTAGTGTTGGACATGTTGTCCAAGGGCATCCCTGCGTCTCGCATGTAGTAGCCCACGGCGCCATTGTTCCACGGATATCCTTTAGCCGTGATGAGCTTTCTAGCCACTTCGTCGAAAGGGATGTTTTGCCTGATGGCATTCATCATCCAAATGGCATAACTTAATCCACCGCCCACATTGTTGGCTCCACCGCTTCTTGATGGAGATTGAATGCGAAGTAAATCCGCCCACCAATTGAAGGTGTGACTGTCATATGCTTCGGAATTAAGAATTCGGTCGATCAAGTCGGAGTGCTTTTGGGGATCGTTGCTATCAAGAAACCCCGTTGTCTCCTGATAAGTGGGTATACGACCTCCTACTTGAAGGTGTGCCCTGCGGACAAAAGTCGCATCATCCGTCAATGGCAAGGGTTCGATTTTATTTGTTGCGTAGCTTTTGGCCAAAATGGCGTCGATCGCCTTGGCATTCTCAAGAACTTCTTTTAGCGTTCGAACCTCGTTGACTTCTGGAGCTTTTGCGTCGAGCGGAACATATGCGTTGCCAAATGCGTTTGCCACGCATGAGAGCAAAGCAACAAGTTTCGAGCCCATGCGGGCGTTGATTATTTTCATTCTGCAGAAGGATATCAAATTATCTTCTTAAACTATGTTTCTCGGACAAAGTTTCAACAATGTTTCCATATTCACGCCCAAATTGAATTTTTAGGGAGTTTGGCAATTGTAGATGCTTTTCTACTCAAAACGAGCTCGACAAGGATAGGATGAAATTACGACCGGGACCGTTGAGGCCGGAACCGTGCACCCGGTAGTCTTCGTCTCCGAGGTTTTCGGCAGCCAATGATATCGCAAAGTTTTCGCCGATCGACCGTCCGCCGCGCAGGCCTAAAAGAATGTAAGCCGGGGTGCCGTTTGTGGGTATACGGGAGACGTCGCTTTCGTCCTTAAGGGAAAGGTCGTCGGCCTTATCGACTGCAAGAATGGACAATTCTCCCCACCAAGGAGATGCAGGCGAGGCGTAGCGAGTAAGGAACTCCGTTTGAATAGGCATCAGGCGCGTAGTGGCACGGTCGACTCGCGTGTAATTCCGCCCATCTATGGATACTGTTCCCGTTGCATTGTCATCCAACAACTGCTCAACCTCTCCGTCCATCCAAGAAAAACTCATTTCAGAACTCAATGATGAAGTCCAATCGTAGCCTAGTTCGATCTCGATTCCTTGAATGAACCCGTCCCCGTTAGCCTTTAGAACATCGGATTTACCGGATTCGATTGGGGATCGAACGATCATATCTTTGATCCAAGTTTGATAAGCGGAAACCATGAATTTCCAATTTCCCGAGAGGTTTCTTAAGCCGATTTCCAATTGGAGGAAGTTTTCTGAATCAAGTGAAGTGTTGGGGCTTTCCACGGCACTGGTTTCATCCGTTGAGGTCAGGTCGTATAAACTTGGTGGTCGAAACCCTTGAGAAAGTCCCCCGAAAAGGAAGGTTTCATCCGCGATTTCCTTGCTGGTTCTTAGCGAACCAATCAACTCTTCGTATTTCTTTGTTTGTGGATTTTGTATCGTCGAAGTATCGCTGTTCTTTAAATAGTATCGGTCAAGTTCGGCCTGGACGGAGGAAAAGCGGATGCCTGGCTCGAGGGTCCATCCGGAAGCAACCTTATAGGTGTCGTTTAAATAAATGGCGTAACGATGATACTCAGCTTCTGCTGCCAAGGGACCTTGAGCATAGTAACGTCTTATTCCTGAAGAATTGTTTAAGTCCGATCCAAAAGAAGACACGTCCTCTAGGTGATATTCAAAGCCATAGGCGAGTCTACCACCCCATGGATCTTCGGTTTCAAAGCGCGAAGAAAACCCGAAATCATCAAGATTAAAACCCTGCTTGTCGTCAATATACATACCAGTCTTTTCCCTTCTGCGATCCCGCTCTTGGCCATGTTGGTGGAAGCTAAAAGTCAGCAAGCCGGCATCTGCCAAACCACCGGAGCCCTCCCACTTGAGCCTACTATAATAAAGGTTACGTTCTTGATCGAGTCTTCGCCATATCTCGGCACCTTTGGAGAGGCCTTCCCAATCTAGTCCGGATTTCGTTTTGTGGGTGCGGGGCACATCGTCCATAAAGACACGCTGAAAGCCGAAAGTTAAGCTTGAGTCCTCTCCAAGTTTTCGCGCCAGCCTAAAATTGGTTCCATGCGTATCGTAGCCTGTGTTCAATTGCTTGCCGATGTCTCTTCCTCCTTCTAGATCCCCAAAGCTTCGTTCCGCGTGGGATAGTTGGACAAACCAATTTTTCATGGAAACTTCTCCTTCGAGACGTCCTGTCCAAGAGGATTCGGCTGTGGACATGCGAGCGAATGCTTCTCCTTGAGATCGGACTCCTGCAGTTGCGAAATTCGTTTTGTCGGATATGATGTTTACAACTCCTCCTATTGCATCTGCTCCGTGTTTGATTCCATTTGGTCCACGTACAAGTTCAAAGCGGTCTGCACCTAGAATTTCGACCGTACTCCAGTATTGGTTGGGCCCGGAGCGCATGGCGGAATGATTGAGACGAATCCCGTCCAGTAGAAGTAGGTTATGGTAACCCGTGAGGCCCCTAAGGTAAGGAGAAGACTGACCCAATGCGGTTTTTTGCACCATGACTGATGGTAAACCCGACAGTGCCTCGGGCATAGACCTTGCCGTAAGTAATTTATCGTTTACCTCCATCCTTTCGATTGACCATGGCGAGCGAACCATGGGTTCAGCGAAGCCTCCGCGAGCAGTTACTACCATTGGCGCTAAAGCCTCAGTTTCATTTTTGTCAGCAAGCGAGAACTTGGCAATGAACAGGTTGTAGATGGCGACACCAATCAGTAGAAAAGTCCGTGAGTGAATACTGCCAGCGAAAGCGAGGCCCATTCTGATTGTAATTGGGTACATTTTGTTCGAAAATATCTTTAGGTCTGTTTTCCATCAGTTTCTGGATGGAAATTCCAGTAATAGTTGATTAAAAATCGAAATCTTTACGAACCCATAAATTTACTGAGGAAGTTGACAATCTAAAATATAGGGTTTTTTTTATTTAAATGAGCGATGACCCTTTTAAGCAAGACGAGCCTCCCAAGCCCACAGGCCGACCTCCCAAGCCTGGAAAGCCCCCGATGTTTAAGGATCGCCGGGCACATAGGATCGAGTTGCGCAATAAGATTTCCGGATTCAAAGAAGAAATCAATGAACTCAAGGCTTTCAAGACGGACGACGAATCCAAGAAAGCCGAGATTCAACAAAAAATGTCCGTGTTGAAGACTCGACTCAAGGAATGCGAAATGGAAAAAGAGTCCATTGAGCAATTCAACCATACCCAGTTCGTAAAGAACGTTGAGAAGAGCCGAGAAGACGAATCGCGTTTCGATAAGGAGTCACATGGTCAGACTCGTTTTTTCGAAAATCTTACCAAAGGTACGGAATCCGAGGACACACCTGTAGATGCACGATGGGATCCAAACGGGGATGATAATAAAGAGGCGACTGATGCTTCAATTGAGGAAGCAAAGCCGGAAGAAGTTTCCTCGCCAGAGTCTGAAGTTCAATCCACAGAACCCTCTACGGAAGAGGAGACATCTCCAAAAGTGGAAACCGAGGCACCCTTGCCTCCAATCGAAATACCTCCGAATACAATTGTCTAAGTTTGCTCGAAACACCTACTCGTAGCGCCACTTCATGACCCACGGATCGTTGGTCTGTTCCTGAAAGGCTTTCAGCTTTGTCTTTAGTCGGCCAAGAAGCTCCTCATGTTTTGAGGAGCTGGCCAGATTATTCCCTTCGTGAGGGTCTTCTTTCAGGTCGTATAGCTCGAAGGCGGAACGATGGATGTAGCTTCTTACGGTCTTTGCTCCGTAGGAAGCGCTCATTCCCTGCTTCCACTGTGCTTGCCACGTAGGAGCCGCCCAAAGGTCTGATGCGAAAGGGTAGGGCAGGCTATGGGCGATGTTCCATATCAACTTGTATCGCCTTTCCCGAACTACCCGCATGGGGTAATACATGGTGATTTCATGAAAGGTATGGGAGGCGTTTACTTGATCCCAACCAGTGGTTTCTTCTTTGTCTAAAACCGACAGGAACGAGCGACCATGGAACTTGCCCGGTGCCAATGCCCTACCGTTTTGCTCCCCTTTGATCTTCTCAATACCAAGGCTTTTTTCGGTAGATGGAGTAAGCTTGCCCTTGCCGTCGAGTACATCGGCAAATTCAAGAATCGTTGGTGCCAGATCCACCCAGCTGACCATGGCATCTGCGACAACACCCCTTTTTTTCAAGTAAGGGTTTCTTACTATGCAGGGAGATCGCATACCCCCTTCATAAAGGGTGGTTTTTGCTCCCGGCATAGCGATGCCGTGGTCGGCGATGAAGAGGAATAGGGTGTCTTCCCATTTGCCCGTTTCCTTTAGGATTTCGATTAGACGACCGATACCTTGATCCACTCGTGAAACAGACTGATAGTACTGTGCGATTTCGGCTCGGCAGGTCGGGGTGTCCGGCAAAAAACCCGGAACATTTACCTTTTTGGGATCGTAGATCACCTCCTTGATTCCCGGATAGCCCTTGGATCCTGGTTTTGGATTGCCGAAGCGGTCAGGCTTGTAGGGAAGTTCATTTGCGGAACCTCCTCCTCGATGAGGGTCGGAGGTGCAGATGTAGAGAAAGAACGGTTTTTCAGAATCCTCTGCGAGAAAAGCTTTAGAGTTTTCGGCCATTTCGACGGGACTACGGGATTTTCCGGGGATGACTTGCCCGAACTTGTAGATACTTTCAGGCGCTACATGATATTTGCCGCAACGAGCTGTGCGATAGCCGCCATGAGAAAGGTATACGGGAAGGCTGATGAGGTTTTCGTAGCTGTTGAATTTGTGGTAACTATGTTGATGTCCGTAATGTCCGTTGGCATGGTTGTGTAGTCCCGAGAGGATGACGGACCGGCTGGCCGAGCAGCTGGCGGTCGTGCAGAAGGCGTTCTTGAAGAGAGTTCCGTCGGTGGCAAGAGCATCGAGATTTGGAGTTTTTAGCACAGGGTTTCCGTATGCTCCGAAATCGGGACTCTGGTCGTCGGTTACGAACAAGACGACATTTCTTTTTGCGGCTTGGGCGATGCCTAGGCTGAGCCAAAGCAAGAAAATCAAAGATGTAAAAGTTTTCATGGTACTGATATATTAGGGATAGCTGACGATTAATTAATTCCCCATGGTGTCTGTCGAGTTCCAATCGACTTTGAAAACGGAAAAACCGGCGTCGAGTGACGCCGGCTTTTCGGGATGTGGTGGAGCTTATTCAGCCTTGCGGGATAGGCTTTACCGAAATTTATTTCACTTAAAATTTATCCAATCTCGACAGGTTTCCCGATACGGGCGGATTCGTAGGTTGCATCAATCGTTTTCATTAGAGACAAAGCCTGATCCGGAGTGTTCAGGGGCGCTTCGGTGCCTTCTATGGAAAGAATGAAGTTCTGGGCAGCGCGGATACGTCCCATATCCTCGTTCGCCTCGGTGATAATGGAACGATTAACCGAGCGGCCATTCTCCTGTACGTAGAGTTCGCAATCGTCGATTGCCGTCTCATCCAGACCATCCGAACCAAAAAGCCTGCGAATCATTCCGCCTGCTTTGGTGCCTTGAAAAGTAACGGAGACTTCCTCGCGTTTGTTCATCTCAGCCCAAGAGACCTGAAAGGAAAGAACTTGTCCGGTTGCGAATCGCACGAAACCTTGGGCCGCAGTTTCGACGTCCGTGGCGCCATCGACGACGTCCGGTATTCCCCAAGGTCCCTTGAAGGCTTTATTCGTAATGAAATCATCGAAGGTTTGAGCGAGAACGTATTGCGGTTCAGGGTAGTCCATGTAGTACATGGCGAGGTCCACCATATGTAAAAGGTCGATGAGAGGACCTCCTCCGGATAGTTCCTTATTGGTAAACCAACCGCCGAACCCGGGTATGCCCGTACGTCGAATCCACTTGGCTTGCGCAGAATTTATGCGACCTACTTCGCCTCCCTTGATGTAATCCCGCAAGGCGTAGGATTCAGGTCTTGCTCGGTTGTTAAAATTAAACATCAAAGTCTTACCCGCTGTCTCTGCGGCATCTTTCATTTGAGAGACTTCTGAGGCATTCAATGCGGGCGGTTTTTCACAGAATACGTGCTTGCCCGCTTCTAGAAGTTGGACGCTCAGTGGTTTGTGAAAACGATTGGGGGTGATTACGCTGACGGCTTCCAGTTCGGGTTGCCGTTCAAGCATTTCCGCGACGTCGCTGAACACATTTGCCACCTCGTATTCTTTCGCTGCATTTGTGGCGGCTGCTTCATTCATATCGCAAATTGCGATTATTTCGGCATCGGCTTCTCGAAAGCCAGCCGCGTGGTATTGGAGCATGCCGCCCGCGCCGATGATTCCTACTTTGGTAGACATAGTTTTCAGATGCGGGGAAATTTGACCCACTTTTCCTTTGCCTTTGAACTTTTTACGACAGTCTCGATGAAAGCCATTCCAATTATGCCGTCCCTAATATCAGGGAAGTCATAGCCACTTTTGCGAGGGAACTTGCCCGCGATCTCATCACGAATGGCGACGCCGGCGGCGTTGTATACGTTTGCAAAAGCCTCTATGAAACCTTCGGGGTGACCAAATGGAATGCGCGTGTTTGCGGCAGCGGCTCCAGTTATGTAATCGTTGCCTCTCCTATAAATCGTGCGCGGGACTCGAGCATCTTTGACTAAAAGTTCGTTTGGATCTTCCTGATGCCATTCGAGAGACTTTTTGGTGCCGTACACTCTAATGTTAAGGTCGTTCTCGTCGCCGTTGGATACTTGCGACGCGTAAATTATACCCCTGGCACCACCTTTGAAGCGGACGAGTACGTTTCCATCGTCGTCAAGGGTGCGACCCGGAATGTTGACGGACAGGTCGGCGCAGAGCTTGTCTATTTCCAAACCCGTTACGTAATGAACTAAGTTTTCTGCATGTGTGCCGATATCTCCCATGCAATTGGAAATACCCGCTACTTTTGGGTCGGCTCTCCAGTTCGCGATCGCCTTGTCTTCACCTGTCAGCGCCGTGATCGCATACCCTTGCGGGTATTCGCATACAATTTTGATGATTTCGCCGAGCTCCCCCTTGTTGACCATGTCACGGGCCAACTTTACCATTGGGTAGCCGGTATAATTGTGAGTAAGCGCAAAGACCTTTTTCGACTTTTTGATGATTTTGCGAAGTTCACGCGCTTGCTTGAGGTCGTAGGTTACGGGCTTGTCGCATATCACGTTGAAACCAGCCTCGAGGAAGGTTTTGGCTACTTCAAAGTGCAAGTAGTTTTGAACGACGATGGTCACGAAGTCGATTCGCTCGTTTTCGGGTAGGGCGGCTTCCTTTTCGGCCATCTCTTGATAGCTTGCGTAAGTTCGCTTTGGATCGACGTAGAAGTCCTTGCCGGAGAGCTTTGATCTTTTTGGGTCAGAGGAAAAGGCCCCTGCAACAAGTTCGAATTGCCCATCTAGGTTTGCGGCTGCTCGGTGAACACCCCCAATGAAGGCTCCGCGACCTCCACCGACCATTCCCATGCGTAGTTTACGTTTCATATCATTATTTTCGGTAGACTATTTATACGGCTTGATCGGACATCGCTACTGGTTGTCTTTGTCAAATGCTGAGTCGAATGCCATTTCATTGGGCTTGAAAGCAAGCTCCCTAACGAAATCGCATGATTCCTCGGCCCCATGAAAGCGATCCATTCTGCTGTCTTCCCATTCGACCGAAAGCGGACCCTTATAGCCGACGTCATTGAGGGCTACGATAATCTCTTCGAAGTCGATGTCGCCTCGACCGACTGACCGAAAGTCCCAAAAGCGCCGAGGGTCGGCGAATGTTGTGTGGCCTCCGAATACTCCAACGGAACCATCTCCATGACCCCACCAAGCATCCTTCATGTGGACATGATAGATCCGGTCAGAGAAGTCTCGAATGAATTTCACATAGTCTACTCCTTGATATCCTAAGTGAGAGGGATCGTAGTTGAAGCCGAAACGCTTGTGGTTCTTGAGGGCCTTGACCGCTCGTTCGGCACTGGCGATGTCAAAGGCTATTTCAGTTGGGTGGACTTCCAAGCCGAAGTTGACGTTATGCTTTTCGAACTCCTCCATGATGGGCCCGAAGCGTTTGGCGAAATCTTCAAAGCCCTTTTCCCAATAAGCTTGGTCGGTCGGCGGAAACGCATAGATTGAGTGCCATATGCTCGACCCCGTAAAGCCGTTCACAACCGCGGGGAAATCATCCTTTTTGCCGCGCCCCGGTTTGCAATTGATGAAATTTCGGCAAGCCTTGGCTGTTTTGGCCATCTTCTTTGCTGCGCGACGACGCACCTTTTCGGGATCACCTTCGCCCCATACGTCTTCCGGCAAAATAGCTTTGTGGCGATCGTCGATGAGGTCGCAAATGGCTTGGCCGACAAGGTGACTGGAAATGGCGAAACTGGTCAGTCCATGGTCGCTCAGGATTTCCCAACGCTCGTTGCAGTACTTCTTGGAGACGGCTGCTTTGTCCACGTCGAAGTGGTCGCCCCAGCACGCCAGTTCCAAGCCGTCGTAACCCATTTCAGCTGCCTTTGCAGCTAAATCAGGAAGTGAAAGGTCGGCCCACTGGCCGGTGAATAAAGTTACTGGTCTCGCCATAATTCGAGTTGTTAGGAGATGTTTTAGAGGTCGAAAAAAAAAGGGAGAATCATCTTGAGGGAAAACAAATCGCCTGCAAAGACTTTTTTTTCTCTCTATTTAAATACCAATTGCTTCAAGAACTGCTTTTGACGACCTGTGGGGGCTATGCCAATTATCTAAAATCAGCTTGAGACTAAAATCTTTTTGGCTGCTTTCGAGCCGAGAGTGAAAGGCTTTTTATTGCCAACTCGCAATTCTACCGCATCAGAAATTAAATCGCGGTTGGTAACTTCCACTGAGGTTCCGGGTACTAATCCCTTCCTTCTCGCGAAGTTCAGAAAATCGGTGCTCTGGTCAGTCAAAAGTTTGATTGTGCGCAGTTTTTTACTTTGGCATTCCAGCAAGTTGCGGATTCGCCTTTCGGCAAATTTTCCTTCCTTTGTCGGTATGGGGTCGCCGTGAGGATCGAATTCAGGTCGCCCGAGGAATTTGTCCAGACGATCGAGGACTTTTTCCGAGATTGCGTGCTCCAATTCCTCGGCTTCTTGATGAACTTCCGTCCAATCCAGCCCTAAGCTTTCCACCAAGAAGGTTTCCACGAGTCGATGTCGCCTCAGCATGTCCATACCCAACTTTAGACCTTTTGCGGTGAGCGTTACTCCTTGTCTCGATTTGTAGCGAACCAACCTTTCTCTTTCCAAAGTTTTAATCATTGAGGTGGCGGTTCCCGCTGCTACCTCAAGTCCCTTGGCGATTTCTCCCATACCCACTTGCTCCTCGCTGGTATCTAGAGACAGTACGAGAATCTTTTTGACGTAATTTTCTACCGTTGCACTGGGCATGTGAAGTATCGATCAAAGTGCACTAAAAGGGTTGACACAAGATTATTCGATGGCAAGACTTTGATCAATCAAAATGAAATCTTTTAATGCAAAAAATCCACTGCTTCTTTTTTTTGTTTCGAGTCCATTTTTGGCCCTTCGTGGACTTGGCTTAACCTTTACGGTTTTGTTGTTGGCCGGATGTGATCGTGGGAATTCGGACGGGAAGCTCGTAGTCGTTTCAACGACCACTCATGTTACGGACATGGTGAAGTTTGTAGCCGGTGACGGTTTGAATGTGATTGCGCTTATGGGCCCCGGCGTGGATCCCCATTTATACAAGCCATCTGCGGGAGATGCGGCTACCCTGGCCAAGGCTGATTTGATTTTCTTCAGCGGTCTGATGCTCGAAGGTCGTATGGCTGACGTTTTTGCAAAAGTTTCTCGCAGAGGAACCAAAGCTTATGCCCTAACGGAGAATGTGTCCGAGGAATTACTCCTCGAACCTGAAGAGTTTGAAGGGCACTGGGATCCTCACGTATGGTTCGATCCTACGATCTGGTCCCAGTGCATCGACGTCGTCAGTAATGCACTCGCTGAAAATGATCCTGATGGGAAGGCTGGGTATACCGAAAGAGCAGAGGCACTTAAGGCAGAGTATCTCGCTGTGACCGAATGGGCAAAGGTGCGTTTTAGGGATTTGCCTGAAGAATCTCGTTATCTTGTTACCAGTCACGATGCCTTCAATTACTTCGGGCGCGCTTTTGGTCTCAACGTCCTTGCCGTCCAAGGCATTTCCACTGCTACCGAAGCAGGCCTTGCCGATCGAGTCGCCATGGTCGACTTCGTGAAAAAGCATGATGTGAAGGCCATTTTCGTTGAAAGCAGCGTCAATCCTGCGATTATTCAGGGGATCGCCAAGGAAGCCGGCGTGAAGATCGGAGGAGAATTGTTTTCCGACGCCATGGGCCAGCCGGGTCGTTTGGAAAAGGGACCTGATGGCAAGCAGTACGACATAGGCACCTGGTCCGGCATGATGAAGCATAACGTGAACACTATCGTTGAAGGGTTGAGGTAATTGTATGGTTGATATTCCCCCTCCCCTTGAGATTCACGACCTCACGGTTTCCTATGATCGAAAGCCAGTCCTTTATGGGGTGGACATTGTTGTTGAGACCGGTTCATTGGTCGGCGTGGTAGGGCCGAACGGGGCTGGTAAATCTACCCTGATCAAGACTATCATGGGCATCGTGCGGCCTAATGGCGGATGGGTGAAGATATTTGGCCAGCCATACAGGAAAGCAGTCACGCGTGTCGGTTACGTTCCGCAGCGCGAATCGGTTGATTGGGACTTTCCCGTGAGCGTTATGGATGTCGTTCTCATGGGGCGATATGGCCATGCCGGACTCATGAGGAGAGTCAGTAAGCGAGATCGCCTGATTGCTTCCGAATGTTTGGAAAAAGTGAATATGCAGCCTTTTGCAGCTCGCCAGATCGGGAATCTATCAGGCGGGCAGCAGCAGCGAGTCTTTCTTGCCCGAGCTCTTGCTCAGGAGAGTGACCTTTATCTTATGGACGAACCTTTTGCCGGCGTAGACGCCGCTACCGAGACCGCGATTGTGGAGCTGTTGCGAGATCTGAAGGAGCGGGGCAAAACCCTCATTGTAGTCCATCACGACCTTTCCTCTGCCCGCGAATATTTTGATAAGCTTTTGCTGCTTAACATGCGACTTGTTGCTTATGGAGAAATGGAAGAAACCTTCACTCCCGATCTTTTGCAAAAAACCTACGGAGGTCGTCTCACCATCCTATCGGACGTCGCCGGCCAAGCAGCTGGTCGCTCGGAGTTTGAGCAAGAAGGCGATCCCAAGCTATAAATGAAAGTCCCACGAATAAGCCCGGTTTTTGTATTGCTGGTCTTTTTTGCCTTTCCTGCGCTAGTTCATGCCACTCGCATCGGGGACGTGACCGATTTGGATTGGAGTGAACAGACCTTTCGCTTCCTCAGCTTGCGGGACGCTGCCGTCCGCAATGCTGTTCTTGGTTCCGTCTTTATGGGCATCAGTTGTGGTCTTTTTGGCGGCTATGTGGTTGCCCGACGTTTGGCATTGTTCGGCGATACCTTGTCTCACGCGGTGCTCCCGGGAGTTGCTCTCGGTTTTCTATGGAGTCGAACCAAGGATCCCGTGGCTATTTTTGTCGGTGCTACTGTGGCTGGTCTATTGGGAACGGTGGTGGTTGCCTGGATACGCAAAACCACAAGGGTTAAAGAGGATAGTGCCTTGGGTCTAGTGCTTTCCGGGTTCTATGCCGTGGGCATTTGTATTTTGACAGTTATTCAGGAAATGGAATTCGGCAACCAATCCGGCATCGACAAATTTCTTTTCGGGCAAGCCGCTGCCCTTTCCTCAGCCGACGTCGGCTTGATGGGAGCCGTTGCCATGGGGGCCCTTATGATGGTCACTCTTTTAAACAAGGAACTTCTCGTAACAAGTTTTGACGAAGGCTTTGCCGGCTCCGTGGGAGTACCCGTTGAGTTCATGCGTTACGTACTCCTCGTAGGTCTTACTTTTGCCGTTGTCTCCTCGCTGCAGGCGGTGGGCGTGGTTCTTGTTTCCGCTCTTCTCATTACGCCTGCAGCAACCGCCTACTTGCTGACCGACCGAATGGGAACTTTGCTGTTGCTTTCTGCACTGTTTGGGATCGCGGGCGGATTGCTCGGTTCTTATGGCTCTTTTCTCGGCAATAATTTGCCAACGGGTCCTTTCATGGTTCTTGCCTGTACTTCTTTCTTTGTCGTCGCCTTTTTTGGCGGACCCAAGCATGGATTGATTTCCAAGTGGCTTAGGCGTCGAAACCGAGTTCGCCAAGTTAGTTTTGAGAATACAATGAAGGCTGCCTATCAAGTCCTCGAGTCCGGCGATTTTTCTAAGGAATCCGTAACCGTTGGAGCTCTGGCCGACCGGAGACGCACAAGTGTCGCCGAAGCTAGGCGAGAGGCGGATGATCTCGTGAAAGCCGGGTTCGCGAGTATGGTCGGTTCCGATAATGCCGGTTCTCTTTATTCCCAAGACGCCAGACTCTCCCTTACTCCCACCGGTTGGGAACGAGCCTGCCAAATTGTTCGTAACCATCGCCTTTGGGAGCTCTACCTGACCAACGAGGCGTGCTATGCAGCCGATCACGTTCATGAGGATGCCGAAAAGATCGAGCATGTTTTGGGTGAAAAAGTCGTGCGTCATCTCGAGCGCATCCTTAAGGACCCCCGACGGGATCCTCACGGGTCGGCCATTCCAAGTCTAGAGGACATAGAACGTGGTGCCGGTTTATCCACTAATCCTTCATCCGCCACAGGGTACTTTCGGCAAAATTAAAAACGATGCGCGAAGAGTTTTTTCCGCCCTTTGACTATGGTTCCGTTTTCGTGAATCCTTGGCTGTCTGATTTCGAGAGCACCTTTCAAGTAGTCCTAATGGGTTTCTTTGTATGCTTGGCTTGCGGAGTCATCGGAAATTTCGTGGTTGCGCGCCGTCTTGCCTTGGTGGGAGACGCCATCAGTCACAGCTTGCTGCCGGGTATTGCCATTGCCTTTGTTTTCACTTCCTCACGCTCGTTGCCTGCAATGTTGATTGGAGCTGCTGTCGCGGGAGTTCTCACTACTGTTCTTATCGAGCTGATTCACCGCAAGTCAAGGGTGAAGCCCGACGCAGCCATTGGCATCGTCTTCACTACTCTCTTTGCGATTGGTGTGGTGATAATCAGCATTTGGCTGGACAATGTCCACCTCGATGCCGATTGCGTGCTTTATGGTGAGATAGGCCTAGTTCCCTTGCGGGAAAGCTTCATTTTGGGCGTAGCAAGTCTTGGTCCGTCGCCAATCGCTACTATGGGTGCAGTAGCCCTATTGGACATAGTTTTAGTTATAGTTTTTTACAGGGTGCTCCTTGTGACATCGTTCGATGTAGGGCTTGCTCGATCACTCGGTATGCCCGTGAATACTGCTCATTACGGGCTTATGATTGCCTTGGCCCTTACCATTGTGGCGGCCTTCGAGGCAGTGGGAGTGGTTCTAGTTGTTGCCATGCTTATTTTTCCTGCAGTCACCGTCGGTTTCTTTTTTGAGCGATTACCTGTTTTGCTCATTGGTGTACCCCCTCTTTCCTTGGCATATTCATTCGGTGGTTTTCACCTCGCCAAGTGGTTGGACTGTTCCATCGCAGGCGCTATGGTTTTGATTGCCGGCGCATTATTTGTTGTGGCTTGGCTTTTGGGGCCTAAGGGCGGTTTGTTTTGGCAATGGTCGCTTAGTTCTTCTTTTCAAGGAGATAGGAAATCAATTACCGAAGTCGGTTCTTGATGATCGTATCCGTTCCTTGGGAGTCTTTGTGTTCTAACAAAAAAGCCCCCGGTTTCCCGGAGGCTTTTATAATTACGAAGAAAATTTTCTTAGCTGTCTTTCTTATTCTTACCTTTTTTACCCTTTTTGGTGATTACTGCCAATTTGGTAGCTTCTTGTACTTTACCTTTTTTGGTCGCGCAATTGCAGCCGTGGATTTCAAGGGCGGCACCAGCTGTAAGTTTCGTTGCGCACTCAAAGCCAACCATTTGAGTCTTGCTGCCTACTTTGACTTTCAGGTCTTTCTTGCCAGCCTTGAGACTCAAGGTCTTCGATTCCTTGTCAAAACTTACGAGCTTTGCCTTGAACGCTTTGGACGGGCAACCTGCGAAAACGGCTCCTGCTAATGTTAGAGATGCTATAAATACTAATAGTTTTTTCATATTGGGTATACCTTTGAGTTTGATAATGTTTAAATTTCCTAAGAAATATTGGTTTTAGGATTATTCAAGAAGGAATCGCCATTAATTTTAATTTTTTTTCGGACGTACCCTCTTCTACTTTCAGTGACTCTTCATGAGATATCTCGTTTTAGTACTTTCTATTGCCGCTAGCTTTGGCTTTTTGCAGGGGCATCCGATTCCTGACATCCCCGTCCTCGGTTCATTCGATTCGAATGGTTCAATGACCATTAGCGTCGAAATTGATCCGAGGGGCTTTTCCGAGGACCCTGAAAAGGAACCTTTTCTTCAGCGTGAAGCATTCGACAAGTTGGACGCCAATGAACGCAAAGTTCTTGTGGGAAATGCTCAAAACCTTATGTCAAGCGCTCTTAGAGTCCGCTTCGACGAAGGCGTCTGGTTTCTTCCTGAATTCCGCTTCGAATTTGTCGGCAAAAGTCACGAGAAATTCGAACTGGAAGGAGAGGTGTTTTTTCTTCGCGGATCTTACAAGCATTCGCCAGATGCTACTGTAAATTCATATCAAATCAAAGCTCAAGAAACCGCTGGATACGATCTCGTATTCATGAACATTCTCAATGGTAAGGCCCAAAAGAGGGTAAATGTTTTATGGCCGGGAGAAGAGAGCTTTACTTTGGACCTGACGTCTTTTTTTTCTGATTCCTCTACTTCGCAAATTGCCACAGAAGCAAACTCGACTGCCCTCTCCTCAACCGATTTCGCCTTGCCTGCAGGCAAAAGCAGCAGTCGAGACGACACCATCAGCACCTTTCTTTCCTTCCTTCGGCAAGGGTTTGTGCATGTTGTTCCGTTGGGTGTTGATCACATTCTTTTCGTGCTTGGGTTGTTCTTGTTATCGAGGCAATGGAAACCCCTTTTCCTTCAAGTCACTATGTTTACGGTCGCTCACACAATTACTCTTGGGCTGGCTACTCTTGGCTTCGTTACACTTGAATCCTCGGTTGTCGAACCGTTAATCGCCGCCAGCATTGCTGTAGTCGCCTTGGAAAATATCTTCTTTCCCGGCTACAAGCCTCGTCGTCTTGTCATTGTTTTTGCATTCGGTCTTATCCACGGCTTGGGCTTTGCCGGTGCCTTTAGCGAATTAGAACTTCATCCGACTAGCCTTTTTGCGGGTTTGTTTGGTTTTAACTTAGGGGTGGAAGCCGGCCAGTTGGCCGTTCTCTCCATTGCCTATGCTTTAACCGTATTTATCCAAAAACAGGAAGACTTCAGGACATATATAGTCATACCCGGTTCGACCGTAATAGCATGCATGGGTGTTTATTGGACGCTGACACGCATTTTTTCGAGTTGATCGATAATTGCTAGTTCGATCCTCCACAAAACTTATAATCCAAGGTTCTTTGCCGTTGAACTTATCTCAACTTTTCTTTTCATAAAATTCTTTTACTTTTTTTATGTTCCGCAAAACCTGCATTCTCTTAGGTCTTTTCGCTGCGGTTTCCGCAGCTAGATTACCTGTTGGCGTCGTCCAGTTCGGTGCATGGGTGGACATGTTTTCCGACTTAGTCGAGCGTACGGGATCTATTCGCGATTCCTTTAGCAATACTTTTAACGGGGATTACCGTTGCGCAGGATGTGATTTCGTTAGCGCTTCGACTGCTCAGACCGAAGAACAAGAACAGTCCGCGACCTTTGAAACTTCCTTTGCAAAAATAACTCTCGTGCTTTTGTCAGCGGATGTCTCGGTTGTAGCTCCATCTCCAATCCTTGGGAGTTTGGTCGATGATTTATGGATTCCCCGTTTTAGTGTTGGGGAAACCGCTGTGCCTCCTCCGCGATTCGCTTGAGGTCTGTGCTGCCCTAGGCGAACGACTTCGTCCTTTCTTGGTTTCGAAGTCGTGCATGATGCCAATCTCCGCTCGGGAGCTTTCTTGTTTTTGCCTAACGCTCGAATGCGTTCGCATCGTATGATCGAAAGGTCCACTCAACTCCCAACCCATTTCTGCCAACTTAACTTCAATCGAAATTTCTAATGAAAAAACTAACGACAAAACTTCTTCTCCTTGCAACGACTGCAAGTACTCTTAATGCCCATGAAGGGCCTTGGACCGCTGTACGTCCCGATGGTCATGGCCCCATCACCGTGATGGGCGATCACATGCACGCCATGGGCGAGTGGATGCTCTCCTACCGTTTCATGTCAATGGACATGGAGGGTCTTCTTAGAGGTTCCGATAATGTAAGCACTAACTCGATGCTGACCAAAAATGGCGGGGATTACGCTATGCTTCCCGAAAAGATGTCCATGAATATGCACATGCTTGGTACTATGTATGCCGTTTCCGACAAGTGGACTCTTATGGCTATGTTAAATTACCTAGATAACGACATGGACATGAATATGGAGATGGGTGTGATGAAAATGGTTATGAAGTCTTCCGTGGAATCGTCTGGATTTGGAGATATTAAATTCAGCGGACTGTATGACCTCGCTTCTTGGGACAATGGCCAACGCGTTCATTTCAATGTTGGCATAAGCGTCCCCACTGGTTCCATCGACGAAAAAGCATCTGACGGTAAAATTCTCGGGTACGGGATGCAACTTGGTTCAGGCACTTGGGATTTTCTTCCTGCAATTACTTTTCTTGGCCAAACCGACAACTATTCTTGGGGAGCTCAAGTTGGAGGTGCTCTGCGTATGGGAGATAACGATCGTGGCTACAGTCTCGGCAACCGCTTTGATGCAATTCTATGGGGTGCACGAAAGCTAACTGATTCTTTCAGCCTTTCGGCAAAGTTCGACTATGCGACTCAAGGCGAGATTGATGGGAAGGATGCCGACATTTCAGCAAGAAATATGATGATGAAGTCCCCTGGTTTCGATCCTGCTTCACAAGGTCGTGACCTGAGCACCTTTGGGCTCGGTTTGAATTACTATTGCCGAAACGGAACTTTCAAGGGTCATCGCTTGGCTGTCGAGTGGGAAACCCCGATGAGCGAAGACGTAAATGGCGTGCAGCTCGAAATGGATTCCATTTGGAGCCTCGGTTGGCAGTACGCCTGGTAGTGCTTTGCCTTGGCTTAGCTAAGGATATTCGAACAAGTCGTTTGGGGTGGGGTCGTTAAAAGCGGCTCCGCCCCTTTTTTTTATGCCGTGCTTGAATCTTGCCATAGAGCTCATTTTTCCTATTTTCTGAAAGTTTCCCCAATTTATAAAACCATGGGTACTCAATATAACAAGGTTATCAAGCGTAAGCGTCGCAAAGCTTATTTGGCTCGCCGCAAGGCAGCATTAAAAGAATCTTTCCCTACCTCCAAGAAGGGAGGGAGAGCTGCGGTCGTAAAACCAAAGTCCAAACGCAAGGCGTCTTTAAAGAAGGCTGCCCCCGAGGAAGTGGAGGAGGCTGTTGCCGACAAAGCCTCGGCGGTCGATATTTTAGGAGTAGATTCCGTGGAGGAGAAGGAGACTCCGAGCGAAGAGACAAAGTCTGCGGAATCGGAACCAATAGAGGAAGACGATGCAGATGTAACTCCTGCTGAGGAAGCAGTCGAGAAGGAAGAATCTTCCGAACCAGAAAATTCGGCCGAATTAAGTGGAGAACCTGAGGCGAATGCTGACGATGTGAGCGACGATCCAGAGCCCGTCTCAGAGGAAGTCGAAGAATCCGCAGAAGACAAGGAGCCGGAAGCCCGGTCGAAAGACGATGCTGACGATGCTAAAGAGTCATCGGAGGAAGCCGAATCGAATGTAGAGTCGGACGATGCTGCGGAGGAAGAATCTCCCGAAGAAGAGAAGAAAGAGGACTGAGTGTTTCCTCGGCGATCTTCATGAAACGCCGAGTTCTTTTATTTTTCTGCGCGATTCACTTGGCTGGCTTTTCGCCTACTCATGCTCTTGAGTTTCGTCATGTTGCCTACAGGTACGTCGAGGCGAAATCATTCAAGAGAATCAGCGAATATTTTACCGGCCGGGAAAATCCGGGCAATCGTTTGCTTTGTCGTTCGCGTCCTGCGGAAAGGGAGGGGCTTTATTTCATCCTCTCGCTGGACGAGCATTCCCGTAAGCTCCCGCAGGGTTCGCAATTCGTCGTTGAGTTTATCCGACCCGATGATCCCGATACCAAAACGATTCGCATTCCGGTTCCGGAAAAACGTCCACGCGGCAAAGAAATCTACTTCGGGTTAACCGGATCCGACTGGCCGGATAAGACTGCTCGACCGGTTGCTTGGCGTTTGCGTTTGGTCGATGCCTCCGGCGGGGTTCTTGCCGAGAGGAAAAGCTTTCTCTGGGAACACCCTGCCGGCAAGCTCGAGAGCG
>MDTC01100348.1_pt1 | contig 24705 bp, 25 predicted proteins | sample 811181 | NCBI WGS metagenome assembly MDTC01 (sample SAMN05326644, study PRJNA326480) | marine metagenome | isolation source: seawater | place: Pacific Ocean: North | collected 2011
GCGGTTTTTTTCGCTACTGACTTTTGGGCAGGAGATTTTCTAGCGGCTGGCTTTTTACGAACCGGAGTCTTTTTTCGTTTGCTGGATGATTGTACCTGCTTGGGTTGCAAATGATGAGCCAGTTGATTTATCAGACTGATCAAACGATCGCGCAAATCATGACGATTCACAATTTGATCAATTAATCCGTGTTCCAGTAAAAATTCGGATGTTTGAAAACCATCGGGTAAGTCTGCCCGGGTGGTCTCCTTAATTACCCGGCGTCCTGCAAAACCGATCAATGCTTTGGGTTCCGCCAAGATCACATCTCCAAGAGATGCATAACTGGCCATTACCCCCGCCATGGTCGGGTTAGTCAGCACGGAAAAGAAAGGGATTTTCGCTTTGGCAAGTTTTGCCAGTGCGGCACTGGTTTTGGCCATCTGCATGAGGCTGAGTATACCCTCATACATCCGGGCCCCACCGGATGCGGATACCACGATCACAGGAATATTCATTTCCAGACCACGCTCGATTGCCCGGGTAATTTTCTCACCTACCACAGAACCCATACTTCCTCCAAGAAAACGAAAATCCATCACGGCGAGGCTGACCAACCGACCATCCATTTTCCCAACTCCTGAAACCACCGCATCTTCGAGTTTTGTTTTTTCCCGATTTTGATGAAGCTTTTCCTCATAGGATGCCAATCCTTTAAATTTGAGAGGATCTCCAGAACGGATCGATTTGTCGTGTTCTTCGAAAGTTCCTGAATCAACCAACGAATGGATCCGATCGGGTGCGGGAAGGGGAAAATGATACCCGCTTACCGGGACAACCATTAAATTTTTCTTCAGTTCCTTGACAAATACCATCTCGCCGGACTCCGGACATTTGGTCCACAATCCTTTGGCTACCCCTTCGCGGGATTTTACATTTACCTTGGAATACTTTGGTTTGCTAAAAAAAGACATATTCAAAAAACTGGTTTATCCATGCCCTAGGGTCGCCACCTCCACCTGACTGACTCCACCATCGATAAGTGCCTTAGCACAGGCATCAAGGGTGGCCCCAGTGGTGTAGACATCGTCCACTAGAACTACTCTGTCAAAACCATCCAAACAAGTTCCTTCCTTCAGGGCAAAGGCATTTTTTACATTCTGTTGGCGACTGGTCCGGTCGAGTTTCGTCTGTGTGGGAGTATTGCGTATCCGGTTCAGGCAATCATAGACCGCCGTGCTCACTCCGGCTTCTTTGGAAAAAGCCTCGGCAATCCAGAGACTTTGGTTGAACCTTCGTTGGTAAAGTTTTTTGGGGTGCAATGGCACAGGAATAAGAACGGCACCGGTAATAAACTCAAGAAATCCTGGCACCCTCTGCAAAAAAAAAGGCATGTCACCGAGCACTCTTTTCTCCCCATCATATTTGATCTCATGCACCAGGGCTTTTCCAGAATTATTTAAATGAAACATCTAACGCCCAGCAGAAAACAAGGGGGTAAATTCCCGGCAGTTACGACAAACGAGCCCGGCGTAATCCATCCCGTCCATCCCCACTCCGCAGATTTTACATCGACTTCTTTGAATCCAAGCAACCGAATTTAGGCATGACTGGCAGGCAAAAGAAATTTCATCCAAATAGGCAGCCCTTTCACATATTGGACAATCTCCCGGAAACAACAGATCTAAGGCTGCCCGTTTCCATGCTTTCCAATCGATAGCAAACACAACTAGAATTTCGCAAGCTTGGGAAGCCGGTAAAATACTTTTTCCATACTCAATCCCTTGGCGGGTGCACTGACCACCCGTGCCGTCCGTTTATCGGTTTTTAAAATTTCAGATATTTCCCCGGGTGATATTCTGCCCAGTCCCACATCTATCATCGAACCAACCATGCTCCTTACCATTTTGTACAAATAGCCAGCCCCTTCGGTAATGTATTGAATTTCAATTCCTTTTTTTTTCCATTCTGAACGCCATAACTTCCGGATGGTTGGCTCTTCATCACCGTTTCCTCTGTTTGCCGAAAAAGCGGCAAAATCATGAGTCCCCACAAAATAATTAGCTGCTATTTGCATCGACTCTAGGTCGAGTTTTCTTCCTTTCATCGAGTGGACATAGCGATCCGTATCGGGCATGGCCCACCCCGTACAAATGCGGTATCGGTATCTCTTTCCTCTGGCGGAAAGGTGGGCATGAAATGAATCCGGTACCTGCTCCACTTTTCGCGGACTTATTCCCACGGGCAGGGAGACCCGCAAGGCTTGCAATAAAGCATGGGCTGAATGATTCCACTGTGCATCAAAGTGAAAAACCTGACCGCTTGCATGTACCCCCGCATCGGTTCGGCCTGCCCCAATTGTCCGAACTGGGTCTCCCAAAATTTGGGCTAGCGATTGCTCGATTTTATCCTGTACCGATTCCCGGTTTGTCTGTTTTTGCCAACCGTTAAATTCGGTACCATCATAGGCACACAGGCACCGCCATCTTTGCAAATTTTCTCTTCTATTCACCCGTTCAAAAAGTCGCGAAGAATAAGAGAGGCGGCGGTGGAATCGATCCGGCCCGATTTGTCCACTCCCTTAGAGGTACTTTTTCCTCCCACTGTTTCTCTAGCCGCACTGCTGGTCAGTCGTTCATCTACCCGGTGAACCGGCAAATTAAAACGGGATTTGAGTTGCTCAATAAAATCATCCACCTCTTGTGCCCGCTTGCCCACTTTACCATCCATGTGTACCGGATACCCCACCACCAATTCGGTGATCGAACGGGTGGTAATTTCTTTAGCCAAAGCCTCCCAGCAACCCTGACAATCCACACCCGGAATCGCCCCGGCGGGCAAAGCAATTAACAAATCATCCGCCCAAGCCAGACCAATGCGTTTAGTACCATAATCGATCCCCAGATAGTTGGGCATGAGAGTTTGGGAAAAACCTGCTAGGAAAGTTCCGGATTCTCCAGACAAACTTGCTGGGCCAGTTCTTTGACCTGTTGAGCACAATCCTTGTGGCAAACCAGGGTGGCATCGCCTGACTGGACCACAATTAAGTCCTTTACTCCAAGGAGGGAAATCGTATGCCCCGGCTCTGCATAGGTCAGGTTGCCGGTGGCATCGAGAGCAACCCCGGCACCTTTGAAAACATTCCCTTTTTCATCTGCAGAATAATGGCGGGCAATCGCTGGCCACTCCCCCACATCATCCCAATCAAAAGCGGATTCCAGCATGACTACTTCTTGGGCTTTTTCCATAACCGCAAAATCGATCGATATTTTTTTGAGCTCTGGATAGACATTGGCCATCGCCTCTTCGATGGAGCCTGATTGTTGCCAGGAATCTGCCAAATTATTAAGTCCCGTACTCAATTCCGGGGCATGTTTCTGGATAGCTCCTAAGATGACATCCGGCCGCCAGACAAACATTCCCGCATTCCAAAAATATCCACCCTCCTGCAGATATTTCTCTGCATTTTCCAGATTTGGTTTCTCTACGAACCGTTCCACCTTATAAACAGGTAAGTTGCCAGTACTCTCTTCCTGGGACCCCTGCTTTAAATAACCATAACCTGTAGAGGGAAAATCTGGTCGTATGCCAATGGTTACCAGAACCTCGCTTTTCTCGGCTGCTTCAAATGCACCCGCCAAAACTTTGCAAAACCCTGCATCATCCTCGATTACATGATCTGCAGGTAAGAGGGCAAATGCAGCTCCCGGATCTACCTTATCGACCAACAGAGCGGCCAACCCTACTGCAGCTGCTGTATCCCGTCCCTGCGGTTCACCAATAACCCGCTCGGGCAACAACGCGGGGCAACTTTCAAGTACCGCATCCCGCTGTTCGGCATTCGTAATAACAAATACCTGTTCCGGAGAAACCAGTTCTTTTAATCGTTCAACTGTCTGGGCAAGCATGGGTAAATCTCCGACAATGGGGAGCAAATGCTTAGGTTTTTTTAAACGGCTTTGTGGCCAAAACCTCTCGCCCCGGCCACCCGCCATGATCACAACATATCGATTTTTCATTTTATTCATTACCCATGCGGTTCGAACCGTTGAAAGCGAGTAAATTCCAACTTTTTTTGGAACCAACCGTACGACCTCACATTTATTCGCCAGACTGTAATAGCAGTCCGCGTCTCCTCGCCGAGCGCAGGGAAATGCAAAATACACTCAGCCCAATTGCAAAATATACCCCATTGAGCAAGAAGGCTTTGCTCAAAAGACCAGGCAGCCATTCACCCCGCAGAATAAGGGCCCGCATACCTTCGAAAACATAGGTGGTTGAGAGATACTGGGCAATGGTCTGCATCCATCCAGGAAGGGTTTCCAGGGGATAATAGATGCAGGAAAAGGGAGCGAGTAGAAAGGGAAGCATCCAGGTCAGGCTCTCTGCCCCCAATCCATAACGCAAAAGAATCCCGGTGACTGCCTGCGAAATTGCCCAACCAGTAAAGACGAGGTTTAAAAAGAATCCAAGCAAGGGAAGTCCAAGCTCGAACACCGATACTCCAAAGAACGGAATTGCGAGCAGGGCGGCGGGCAGCATCCCGATCAAGGTACGGATCATACTGACTGTAGCTAGCGAAATAATAAGTTCCCATGGTCTCAATGGACTTACGAATAAATTGGCGAGGTTGCGCGACCACATTTCCTCCAAAAAAGAGAGGGTGTAACTAATGTGAGAACGGAAAAGGGAATCCCAGATCAGAACAGCAGAGATTAGAATACCTCCAGCGGTAAGCTCAGGGCTCGAGTTGGAAAAATGAACCGAGGTAAATCCCCAGATGATCATCTGTACGGTGGGCCAGTATGCAATCTCCAGCACTCTAGGCCAGGATGATCGAAGCAGGAAAAAATACCGCAGTAAAAGAGCAGAAATTCTGGAAATCGTGGAGGATTTCATGCCTTTGTCTCCTGTTCACTTAGTTCCAAGAATACTTCTTCCAACGAATTTTTTCCATGCCTGGTTTTTAAGTCTTGTGGACTCCCCTCCTCGATCAACTGACCATTACTCATCATCACAATGTGATCACAAAGTAATTCAACTTCTCTCATATCATGACTGGCAAAAAGAATGGTTGCACCGGTCTGGTCGCGATATTCTGCCAATCTTTGGCGAATCCACTGAGAAACATCTGGAGAAAGACTGGCCGTAGGTTCATCGAGCAATAAAAATTCCGGCTGATTTATCAATGCTTTGGCCAGTGAAACCCGGGTTTTTTGCCCAGATGAAAGCCTGCGTATTGGCTGGTCCATCAAATCGAGCAATCGAAAATCTTCAGCGAGCCCCTGTATCACCTGGCCTGCTTGATTCACTCCGTAAAGTCTTGCGAACACCCGTAAATTTTCCCTGACCGTTAATCGCTGGGGAAGATCGACATAAGGAGAACAAAAATTAATCCGGTTTAAAACTGCATGCCTATCCTTGATAAAATCATGCCCAAATAAACGGATCGAACCTGAGCTTGGTTCCAGTAAACCAAGCAACATGGACAAGGTGGTAGTCTTGCCTGCTCCATTCCCGCCAAGAAGACCGACAATACTGCCCCTAGCTAAAGAAAATGAGAGATTTTTGACTGCGGTGGAGGAGCCAAATTTTTTACTTAAGCCAGTAACTTCTAGCAAAGAATCTTTCACCTCAGTCATCTGTAATGCTAAGTAATACTTGCTCTACCCGTTTGGTCGCCTGTTCAAGATCCCGGTCCTTAAATAGCTCAGCATGGGGCAAGAGAATTGTCCGGACCCGAATTTTGGAAAAAGGAAGAGGAATCACAAATTGATCCCAGGATTTTAAGCGAATTGCCCAACTGTAGGAAAAGGAAAGTAAGATAACGGGCGATCGACTGGCCCGAGCAATGAGCAATGCTCCGGACTTGGCCTGATATTTAGGCCCCCTTGAACCATCCGGGGTAACACCGACATCGTCCCCGCCCTTGACCAGACGAATTAATTCACGAGTAGCCTGTGAACCCCTGCGATTTCTGGACCCTCGGATTGCTCGGATTCCAGCCCATCCGTAAAAGGTTTCTAACCACGCACCATCTCTGCTTCCACTGATCAATCCATAGCAGCTTTTATTTTTGCGAAAGCGCTGGTGCCACTCTCCAGCGAGAAACAACCTGTTATGCCAAAGTACGATGGTGACTGGTTCAGTTAAATTCTTAGTTTCCTCCCGGCCATCTTCCTCGCGGTAGGACATCCGCATAGTAAGGGTCCATAAACGATAAAATAAACCAAGCGGAGAAAGGAGGGTTTTTAATCTTAATGACTGATGGTGAGGGCTGTCTCTCTCCCTCCCAAGAGGAAGGCTCATTATTTTAGAATTTTCCTACAAGTCCTAGTTCTAAGGCATGTGCTGGAACCTCACTCTCGTGCAGATAGCGGTATCCAAGACTAATTGCCAGAAAATCAGTGGGGATAAAAACGGCACCAATACCACCGGATGCAAAGAAGAAAGGATCTATACGTTTACGGTTTTGGCTGTTGGACAGTGATGGGGCAAAATCTTCGACCACCGATACCCCATAACCTAAGCCCAACGAACTATATAACCCAAACCATGAATTAAAAGGATGTGTGTAACCAACTTCCACAAATCCGGCAATTGACTTCGATTCACTCCCATTAGCAAACGGTTCAGGTGGGCTAGACATTTCTTCATAACTTCCTGAATCATGCTCGTTCTTGCGGTACAAAACCCCAGCCCCAAAGTTAAAACCTTTATAACGATATCCACCGGACAAGGTTACCCCAAAACCCGGTTTATATTTTCTATGCTTGGTTTTATTGGGTCCATTGTGCGTGGTTTGATCTTTATATGGGAATTGCACACCAGGTTTGATGATCAAATATACACCTTTTCCAGAACTATTTGGTCTTTCAACTTCTGCTGGTGCCCAATTGGATCCGAACTGCGGTGAAATAGTTTCATCAATATCGGTTTGGGAAAATAGTTTTTCAGCCGCAGAGGAATCAGAACGACCAACACCGATATCGATGTTGGAAGGGCCTGACTCATCCACCGTAAATGCTAGTTTGCTCGATTCATTTTTTGGTTGAGAATATTTTTCGGGCTTACGGACGATGGATTCCACTTCGGGCATGGGCATAGGTTTCCTGTAAGTTCTTTTGGGATAGGAAATTTTTTCCCGGTCGCCGAAGGGGGACTGGTGCAACCTGTCGCTTGATTTACCGTAAAAGATTTTATGAAATCTTTCCTGTAATCCGTGGAGACGTTCCGAATATTCATTCATCTCTCCTTTCATCGAGCGGATACGTTCCTGCTGGTAGTAACTCTTACTTTCCACATCTTGAAAATAATCCTGCACCTTTCGTGCATCCAATGCACTGGGGGATTGAGCAAATCCCGAGTAAGAGAAAAACAAAAGGCTTACAATAGCTATCCAGGCAAAATTTTTCACAGGCGAGGCATTTATAAAACAAGCACCAAAAAGTTAGCAATCTTAATGATTATTATGATCAGCCCTCCTTGGTTTTACCTGTCTGGGGATGTACCAGCAAAGGGCGTGGAAGATAACAAAGTACATACCATTAACCAACCAACCTCCATAATAGGCTGTACGTAATCCTTCTTCCCGGCGGTGTGCCCGTCTATGCCCGGCCAGATTGGCTTTTCGAATTTCGTCCTCCGAGAGAGGCAATCTGGCATCCCACATGTGTGGGGGCAATCCTTTTTCCCTGATGAAATCGGGGATATCGGGTGGACGATCTGTGATAATTTCCCAATACGGGCGCTTGATCATTCCCAGCAATGGCCCCAGTTTAATTTCCCGGTAAAAGGTCAACTGTATGAGCACTGCGGTCAGAACCAGTAATCCCTGGGATGCGAGCCAAGCCTTGGTTTTTATCTTCATTTTGAAAAATCTTCTCTACATGGTTTTGCCAAAGTGGGCAAAGCGGAAGATGAGCAAATTTTGTTCCCCTTCTTAATTCGTAGTTGCCAAGAAGTACATTATTTTAACTCTAGTGTTTCGTGGGGAGATGAGGATTTTTTTCGTTACTTTATTTTTTTCGGGTATAATTGCCCCCTTTTTATGGGCATCCACTGTCCATGTGGTCAAAAAGAATGAGACTCTTGGAGGGATTGCCCAGCGATATGGGGTTTCAGTATCCGCTCTTCAGGCTTACAACGGAATCTCCAACCCCAACCTTCTCTTTGTAGGAAAGAAATTAAAAATCCCCGCCGGAAATTTAAGGGAAGTCAGTTATGTGGTCCGTAAAGGAGATAGTCTTGGCCTTATTGCCAAACGCTTTGGTGTTTCTTCTAATGATCTCGCCCTGATCAATAAAATCAGCCGGCCCGATCTTATCCGCGTCGGGCAAAAATTAACTATTCCTCTATCCGGTTCTAAACGTTTCGCTACTCCCAATTTGCTCGATTCCACAACTCTTTCTAGGCTAAATTCCATCCGCCCAACTCCCGGCAAATGGGATCGTATCATCATCCACCATTCCGCCACTCCCATAGATGATGCGGTCAATATGCACAAGGTCCATCTCGCCCGGGGAATGAAAAACGGACTGGCCTATCATTTTGTTATTTCCAATGGTTCACGCAAAGCACGGGACGGCGAGATCTATCTGAGCAACCGCTGGAAAGGCCAGTTGGATGGTGGTCATGTCAAAAAACACTCAGCCAACCAGACAAGTATTGGTATTTGCCTTATAGGTAACTTCGAAGTGCGCCCCCCAACCTCAAAACAATTATCCGCCCTCGAAGGATTGTGCGAATATTTGATGAAGCGATGCAACCTGCAGGTTAATGATGTTACCACCCATACCATCTTTCATCCCAAGCACACGGTGTGTCCAGGCAAACATTTCTCCCTGACTGGGTTACGCCGCCGCCTGATTGATTAGACTACCTCAAGGAACCTAAAAATTTCTTATCTCGGGCAAGCAGGACTTTGCCCATACGTGTTTGGGCATTACGGGCAAAAGCATCTTTAAATTCAGATAGATTAAATAACTGATCGATAGAATGCTTAAGCTCAGTCATCGCGAGGGGTTGGAGGACCTGTTCCAAAGCATTGCGCAAACCAGCCGGGCTTTGTTTTCTCCGCCAGCGGTCCAGCCAGAAACCAACCATACGAACATCATCAAAGATCAAATTGCGGGTGGGAAAACGTACCGCCGATCCATCCATCGCCCCAAAGGTAACGTGCACTCCCCCAGAGCACAAACTACGGGCAAGCCTCAGCGCACTCCGCCCACCCACTGAATTAAGGCCAAGTTTGCACCCCTTTCCTTCGGTGAATACTCTTATCCGGTCAGCCACCTCATCATCATCCAGCCAGACCTCGGTTGAACCGAGTGCTTTCAAAGGTTCCACGCTATCCAAATTACGAACCAAACTGATGCACTGAAGACCCATCTTTTTGGCAAATTGAATGACCGACTGTCCTACAGCAGAATTTCCCGCATTTTGAATGATCACATCGCCCGCATGTAAATATTCAAAGTCATTGAGCAAGCGCCAGGCAGTCATCGGATTGAGCACAGAAACCGCCAACTGTTCGAAGGGCACCAGAGCGGGGAACAGAATTAAATCCTCGGCCTTGGTCAGTTGGTATTCCTGCCATGCCCCACCATCATCGGGAAGGGCAACCGGGCGGCCCATCACTTTTACATCGACACCTTGCCCACACTTCACCACCGTGCCCACTCCCTCCCGTCCGGCAATCGCAGGGGGATTACGGGGACGCCCATAGGAACCCATGATCAATCCAATATCGGACGGATGGATCGGGCTGGCCTGCATTTCGATCAACACTTCACCGGGTCCAGGCTCAGGCACAGGCAATTCAATAAGGGTGAGCACCTCCATTGGGTCGCCATATTCTTGGTATTGCAGAGCCTTTTGGATACTGGGAATTTCCTTGTTCATCGTACCTCAAATTACTAGCCCGCAATCCGGGCATGGGCGATTCGAAAAAGTTTACTAATTAATAATTCGCAGACCCGTACGAACCTGGCCGAACTGGGCAGGAGTTGCCCCCGCTTTGGACTGCCAAAGATTAAGCGTGGTCAATGCGGGAAGCTTAAGCAATTTTGCCACCCCTGCTTTGCTAACTTCGGTCTTTCCCAGGTTGAGGGTCTGTAAATTCTTTAATCCAACAAGTTGAGCAACTCCCGAATCCCCGATTTGACAACCCCGCAAGTTCAATTCCACCAGGGAAGAAAATTGGGAAAGAGTACCACTTGCCTGGTTGGTAACCGCAGTTTCCCGGATATCCAGCCTGACCACCCACTTGGCCAGAGGAAGTAGTTTTTTTATTACCTCGTCATTTAAAAGAGCATGCTGAGTGACCACCCGTACCTCCAGCAAGGGACTGTCCTTCCCTATTGGACGAATCAATAAACCAGTGGCATTACGAATGTCTTGAATGAGCTGGGAATTTGCCGGCTTTATGCCCTGCCCGAGCTTCTGAAAAAAAGAAACAAACTCCGGAATTTTAGCTGATTTTGAGGGATCATCCCTAATTAGTTTTTCCACACCATCGGTCGCCCCAACCCAAGATCCAAAATCTGCACCCTGCCCAATCCATTGACGGATAAGATCACGTTGTAATGGAGTGAGCGGATCGCCCTTTGGGGGCATATGATCATCATCATCTATAGGTAACACAACCCGGGAATAAAGGGGGCTCTTACTCGGATGATTAGGCACAAGGACGGGGCCGTCATCCGATCCGAACATCAAATGAGCCAATCCATCCATACGCAATCCCGCCTTTGGTTTGTAGAGCCGTCCATTTTTTTCATAAGGGGCCTTGTGACACTCGATACAGCGGTCCTGCAAAATGGGCAGGATTTCTTTTTCAAAATTTATTCCTTCTCCCAAAAGTGGTAGGGACATGCCCATAAGAAAAGAAAAAATAGAAATTCGAAATTTCATAAGACGATGAACGACTATCTGCAAAAACCCGCCCATCTGACCATCTAAATTTTCACCTTTTTCCAAAATATTTTTTTGGGGAAGACCGGTCTTTGGTAAGGATTGACTTGAGTCTGGTCAATACAAGTTGCTCTCTCTTTTGATTCCGCATAGTGCAAGAAGCCATATATCCGCTTTTTCTGAAACTTCCCAAATAAAATACAACTCATTCTGCACCCCATGGATTTAAATGAACACTGGACTGCCTATCTGCTCGCCCTCCTTGCCGGGCTGATCTATGCGGGCGGGGCAATTACGGGAAAAAAAGCTCTGGAACTTGGTTGTGGCCAGGTTCGGGTGGTCATTTTGTCCAATCTCATTTTGTCCGCCTGTTTCATTCCTCATCTCTTTATTTCTGGTGGTTGGCCAACCCTTTGGGAACTTGGAGTTGGTGCTGGTTTAGGCTCCATTTTTTTGCTCGCTCAGGCTCTGCTTTTTCGGGCATTGCGGGCGGGGGATGCCTCGATGGTTTCCCCGCTGATGGGTGTAAAATCCATCCTCGTAGCCTTCTTTTTGGTCATACTTGGGTTTTCTGATGGTGCGATTCCTCCCTCCACCTGGTGGGCAGCCGGGCTAACCGCAATTGCAGTTGCCCTGATTGGATGGCCGGCCAGAAATACCGGGCGGACCAGTGCCAAGGGTATTTTTCTCGCCATCGGATCAGCTGCCGCGTTCAGTCTGCTCGATTCTATGGTTCCTCATTTTAGTCACCAGACCGACCCCGTCCGTATGCTCTTTTGTATTTTTGGATCCCTGGGCCTGCTCACCCTCGTGCTTATCCCCTGGAAAGAGGAAGCCTTATTCAGACGCTCCGGCAACGGCGATTCATGGGCTTGGGGAAGTGGCATTCTCATCGCCCTGCAGGCCGTGCTCATGTCGACCGCGATTGCCTGTTACCGGGTACCTACCGAGGTAAATGTGGTCTATTCGAGCCGCGGATTCTGGACTATTTTATTTGTTGCCTGGCTTGGTAAAAAACTCTGCCTGACTGAAGGATCGCTCACCCCCTGGGTAAAGGGCCGCCGGTTGGCAGGTTCTATTCTTCTTGGAATTTGTATCTTACTGATTTCCTAAGTTGCTTGGTCTGCCCGGATACGATCGAGCAGAATTTCCTGCACCAAGGGATGGGCACCCAAGTTTTCGGTCCGAAAAATTTTCATCCCTTGATCGATAAAAGGCTGGCAGATCTGGGCAAGATCCCCCCCCGGGCCGGCATGTCTTCCGGGGAGTAAAAAAAACTGGGATACCACCACTTCACGAATGCCTACATCCATCCATTTTTGCAGAAGATTTTCCAGCAATGGATCATTAAAATCGTATATGGGATCGGGTCGTCTTTCCATCGCACAGGTAGAAAACTGAGCGATCTCAGTGCCCAGTAATTGTCTCATTTGCTCCCCCACATCCTCACGCACCTGGTTTACTTCAGGCAAAGGGGTGCCATGATCTACCATGGCCACCGCAGGAGTTCTCAACTCGTTTTTCTTGATTTGTTCCCTGGATAATTCCGTCATTGCACGGGCCAACCGGTCATCACCGGGCTGGTAAAGAGGGTCAAGGATTCGGTACTTGCGGACTTCTGGTTCGCAGTCTTTCCACGCCTGTAAATTTTCTGGCAACCAATCAGTGATGGCAAGGCTGGGTCCGAGAAAAAATGAGAGTGCCCGAATCTCCTCGATTTCCCCTGCGTCCTCGGAAAGTAGGAAATTTTGCATGGAGTCTGCAGGTTGCGTTTCCAGCTCTGCCGGGTCAACCTTGTGAGAATGCATAAGCCCAAAAGGGCGGATGTTATATCCGGAAGTTTGGGTCAATTCCGCAGCAATTTTTCGCATTTGTAAAATTGATCCAGGACGCAGCGATCCGTTATCGATAAGAAAATATTCCATTTTTCAGCTCTTTCCCATTGACGAAGCAGGGATCGCGCGCAAGGAAATACTTATGATGGTTGTGATGATGGGTCTCAACCTAAACATTCAAAAGCGGGAGTAAATATCATGAACAAAAATGTGTGGTTAATTGGCGTGGCAATTTTGTCAGCTGGATTTATTGGTTGTTCCAAAAAGCAAGCCCTGTCCCCAGAGGACACTGCCTTGCTCAAAGGAGGAAATCGAGGAAACTTTGTAACCGGCGGTGCTGACACGGGGGAGAACGAGGAACTCCTCTCTCCGGTCGGGGCAACTATAACCGGATTAAATGGGGACGGTCTGGCCCCGCAGGATCCATTCTGGGGAGATAACCTAGCGAATGGCGAACGTCCTTTTGAGCCCATCTTTTTTGGTTTTGATCAATATAACATTGGTGCGGACGAACGGACAAAACTTCAGGATGTTGCCGCTTATTTGGATGCCAATGCAGACGCCCGAATCCTCGTGGAAGGATATTGCGACTGGAAGGGCACTCCGGCTTACAACAAGTCTCTGGGCGACCGTAGGGCATCCAGTGTTAAGCAATATTTAGTCGATCTCGGGGCGGACATTAACCGCATTGATGTCCTCTCCATGGGCGATGAACTTGCCACCCCAAATGCAGACTCAACCACCTCTGCCTTGGAGCGGAAAGCCCACTTTGTGGTGCTTAGTGGTTCCTGATTAATGCTTCGTATTCCGGGCCTCTTCGGACTGGCCTTTTTGCTTGTCTGGCTGGCGGGCTGTTCCCGTACCGTTGTGCCAAAAAGCGAAATTTCCCGGTCTCCGAACACAGATGATCCAGACAATCTTCTCCTCGACCGGGGGAAAGAACAAAACCTCGTCTCTCCCATCGGCGAGCCCATCCCCGGATTGCTTGGTACTCCCGACCTCCTCTTGCCCCGCAACCCGGACCATGAACTATTCCTGAAGCCGGGAAATTCAATCCGGCCATTTGAGGCGGTATATTTTGATTTCGATCAATTCAATCTTGCTCCTAACCAGCGTGGAAAAGTAATCGAACTGGCTGAATTTCTTGCGGAAAATCGGGATGCTCGTCTCTTAATTGAAGGATATTGCGACTGGAAAGGTACCGCGGCATACAACAAATCATTGGGCGAACGTCGGGCAAATTCAATAAGAGAATATTTAATCGAACTAGGAGCCGATTCCAGGCGGATCGATACCGTATCAATCGGGGACGAACAAGCCATTCCAGAAGCTTTGTCTAACCAAGCAAGCTTGGACAGGAGGGCGGAATTTGTGATCTCTAAAGGCGGTTAATCTGCGGCCAGGCCAAGAAAAAATTCCTCAAAGGCATCAATTGCCTTGTGCATAATTTCTAGGTTAAAGCTCTCATCTGGTGCGTGCAAATTGTCCTCATTGGTAAACAAACCTAGCATGAGGGAATCGAGACCTGCCACTTCTTTTAAATCCCGTATGATTGGAATACTCCCACCCTCACGCAAGTAAAGTGGTCGGCAACCAAAGGAATGTTCGATGCATTGTTCTGCAAGTGGGAATGCCCGCTTAAGTAAAGGTTTTGACTCTTCATCTGCCCCGGGCTTACCCGGAGGTAAAATGGCATAGGGATCTCCCCCTCCTTTGGCTTCCACTTCCACTCGTACGGCCGGGGGAAAGGCAGTCTGTAAGGCGGCTTTTACCTTGATCGCAATATCTTCGGCTGATTGATCCGGTACCAACCGGCAGGTAATCTTAGCAAAAGCCTCGGCCGGAATAACGGTTTTGGAACCCTCTCCCTGATACCCTCCTCCTATTCCATTAAATTCCAAGGTTGGGCAAAACCGGATTGCTTCCAGTGGGGAATATCCTGGTGGCGGAAAAAAATCAGGAGCCCCGAGAAAGTCAGCATAGGCAGACTCGGAAATGGGCAACTTGGCAAGTTCTTCGCGTTCCCAATCCTGGGGCGGTTTGACTGCATCGTAGAAACCTGGGACCGTCACCCTGCCTTGATCATCGTGCAACGAGGCACAGGCACGGGCAAGTGCTTGTAAGGGGTTGAGCAATGCACCGCCATGCACGCCTGAATGTAGATCCTGTTTAGGACCATATACCTTGACTTCCAGAGCGACCAGTCCGCGCAGACCAGTGGTCACGGCCAGCTGGTCGGGTCCCGGGCTACCAGTATCCGAAACCAGTAAAAAGTCACCCTGTAAACGATCTTTTCCATCCTCCAAAAATTTCCGGAAACTGGGGCTGCCAATTTCCTCCTCTCCTTCAATCAGGTAGGTAATACGCAAGGGAAGATCAGGGTTTTTCTTAAGTGCCCTGGCCAATGCTGCCATGTGTACTATTTGGGGACCTTTATTATCTGCCGCTCCGCGGCCATATAATCTACCCTCTCTCTCCTGAGCCAAGAAAGGCTCACTTGTCCATAAATTTACCGGATCGGGTGGTTGAACATCATAATGACCATAGATCACAATTCCCGGCCAGGAGGGATCTCCCCGTGTGGCCACAATGACCGGATGAATAGGGGTTTCCACGAGATCAACCGAGAAACCTAGCTCAAGGAGCATGGAACATGCACAATCGCGGGCACCGGCCACCCCTTCGGCAAAAGCGGAGTCTGCGGATACGCTGGGATGGGCAACATATTGTTTGAGGGCGGAAACAGGATCTTCCAGTAATAAGCTCATGGGTTTGGCCTTTCTCCCCGGGCCTGTTTTGCCTGACGGTACAGGGCAAGGGCATGGTCCATATTTTGTTCAAGGAATTGAATACGATTTCCCGGGTTTGGGTGGGTGGATAGAAACTGGGGCATTCGTTTCCCTTTATTTTTTGCCTCCATTTTCCGCCAAAAACTTATTGCTCCACGAGGATCGTATCCTGCCATGGCCGCGTAATAAAGACCGCGATGATCTGCTTCTTTTTCATTTTCCCGGCTGAAAGGCAGGGCCAGACCAACCGTTGTTCCCACCCCATAGGCCGCTCTGCCCAGCATCCGGTCAGTGGAACTTTGGTTACGCAAAGCAACATCAAGAATGACTCCACCCACTCCCAGACCAATTGCCTGACTCATCCGTTTATTACTATGCCGCAGGGCAACATGGGCAATTTCATGACCCATCACCGCGGCAATTTCATCCTGATTCCCAGCAGCCAGATCGATCAAACCGCTGTTTACCCCTACCTTGCCTCCGGGCATAGCAAAGGCATTGGCGTCGCCTTTTTGAAAGACTACAAATTCCCACTCCGTCCCCGGAAGGTCCACCTGGGCAACTCCAGCTATTCGCTCCCCAATTTCGCGAATCATGGCCTTGTGAGAAGCATTGGAGGAGAGGGTCTCCTTTTGCTTCATTTTGATAAACTCTTTTTTCGACCGGTTGGCCAGATGCTCATCTGAGAGCATGGCCTGTCCGCACCCAAAAAGTAAAAGGGTGTAAGTAAGCAGTCCGACAACGGAGAGCTTCAAGTGCTTGAACAACATTATCATCTATCCATCATCGATAGCACGACCCGTGACGGAGACAAGAAGGATCAATGCTTAAAATGCCTCGTTTTGGTAAAGACCATGGCTAAATCGCGCTCATTAGCCGCCTCAATCACCTCCTCATCGCGAACACTGCCCCCTGGCTGAATCGCAGCGGTGGCACCGGCCTCTGCAGCCGCAATCAACCCGTCCGCAAATGGGAAAAAGGCATCGGAAGCTATGGTCGATCCGCTTAGGGAAAGGTTGGCCTCCCCCGCTTTCCAAACCGCAATCCGAGAACTATCAACCCGGGACATCTGCCCAGCACCCACTCCCAAAGTACATTCATCTCCTGCATAGACGATGGCATTGCTCTTTACATGCCTGACTACCCGCCAGCCAAAAAGCATCGATCTCCACTCCTGCTCAGTTGGCTGACGTTTAGTCACCACTTCAAAGGCCTTCGGGTTGATCTTTTTCTGATCCCTGTCCTGAGCTAAATAACCCCCAGGTACGGAGCGGATTTCCTGCAAGGTTTCCGCCCCAAAACCGGCTTTGGATACAAGCAGTCTCAGGTTCTTCTTTTTGGCAAAGATTTCACGGGCATCATCGGTAAAGCCAGGAGCAATGATGACTTCACAAAAAATTTCGCTTATCTTGGAGGCCAACCCCAGGTCGAGGGTATTATTGACTACAATAATTCCCCCGAATGGTGCCTGACGATCGGTAGCATAGGCATGGCCCCAGGCGGTTTCGAGATCATCTGCACTGGCCGCACCGCATGGGTTGGTGTGCTTAAGTATGGCCACGGTGGGACGTTCGAATTCCCCAATCAGGTAAGCGGCAGCAGAAACATCCAAAATATTATTGTATGAAAGTTCCTTGCCTTGTAACTGGTCAAAATGATCGAGAAAATCTCCATACAATGCTGCCTGCTGATGGGGATTTTCCCCATATCGTAGACTCATGGCTTTGGAAGTTTCTATTTCCATCTTTTCTGGAAATCCGGAAATCGCACCCATATCGGGCACATCGCTTGCCTGTTCCTCAAGGTATTGACTGATTGCCCGGTCATAGGATGCAGTCCGGGCAAATACCTTCTGGGCAAGTTGGCGACGCCACAAAGTATTCCCAGCGGGATCAGAAAGGGCATTTAATACCCTGTCATAATCCGCCGGATCACAGACCACAGTGACATCTCTGTGGTTTTTGGCTGCACTGCGCAACATCGAAGGCCCGCCAATATCAATCTGTTCGATCGCCTCCTCAAAACTTACCCCGGCACGGGCGACTGTTTCCTCAAAAGGATAGAGGTTGACCACCACCAAATCGATCATCCCGATATCGTGCTCTTTGGCAGCTTCTCTATGGTTCGGATCATCCCGTAGGCAAAGTAAACCGCCATGAACTTTTGGATGGAGGGTTTTCACCCGGCCATCCATCATTTCTGGAAAGCCAGTATGCTCACTTACATCGGTTACGGGTACTTTTTCATCCCGTAATAACCGGGCTGTCCCACCGGTGGACAGCAGGGTGAATCCATGGTCTTCCACCAGGGCCCGTGCGAAGGGAACGATCCCTGACTTGTCACTTACTGAGAGCAATGCAAATTTGGACATCAAAAACTTACTGCAAGGCAACGCGATTCGGGCAAGAATTTTCCGTCAATTGTGGACAACTCGCTGGGATGAATGGAAAAGAATTGGTCATCGGCTACTTCACTGCTATGATGATTCGCTTAAAGCGTGCAAGAAGACAGCAAGGAATTAAATGGCCTCCAAGCCAAACTCGATAAACTCGTCCACCACAAGGAAAAGTCTGCTGTTGAGGGTGCTCAACTGCATGCTTTCATCTATTTTGTAACCATTCGAAATCTTACCGAATACAACATCACTTTACTTGGTAGAAAGTGGATTCTAACCAATGAGGACGGCACCACCACCGTGGTGGAGGGCGATAAAATTGTCGGCGAATGTCCAGTTCTAGAACCTGGTGGTTCTTTTTCTTACAACAGTTACCATGTCACCCATCTTTCGGCCGAGGCTCGGGGATCTTTTCATGGAGTGGATGAGTCCGGAAATAAAGTACATGTCCGGATGGAGCCCTTCCGACTGGAAGTACCGATTGATTCCTCCACACCTCCCTCAACCTCGTGAAATTTACCGATTTAAATCCCCACGGCGGGATCGGGGCAAATTGCTCATTGTGTCAACTGGGTCCGTTTCGCTTCGTCCTTGATTCGGGACTGCACCCCAAGCATGTGGGTAACGATTCGCTTCCCCGCCACGAGAAGATTGCCAGTGGAGAGCTCGATTTTATTTTGCTGACCCACTGTCACCTCGATCACCTGGGCAGCCTACCCCTACTTTCCCGTCTTCACCCCCGGGCTCCTGTTTTTTTGAGTTATCCAAGTTCAATCCTCATCCGGCGAATGTTATCCAATTCCCTAGCGGTGATGAAACGTCAACGAAGTGAGTTCAATTTGCCCGAACTCCCGCTCTATGGAAGGTCCGACCTTAGCGCACTCTACGACCGGATGGAAATTTTGCCCATCGACGAACCATTCCTTTTTGAAAAAGAGGGGCACTCCATCGAGATTACTGCCTACCACGCCGGTCATGTTGCCGGGGCGGTCTCTTTTGATATCAAATACGAGGGCAGGCATACCTTTTTTACCGGCGATGTATTGTTCAATGATTTACGAACGCTCGCAGGTGCCGAGCTTCCCAAACATCCGGTCGATACTCTGGTAATGGAAACCACCCGTGGACTGGCCGATCGGCCTGCCGGCCAGCAAAGAGAAGCAGAAATTGTCCGTCTGCTCCAGGATATCCGCAAAGCACTAAAGCGGGGCGGATCCGCCCTAATTCCGGTCTTTGCCCTTGGCAGGATGCAGGAAATGCTAGTTGTCCTCGATGAGGCCCGGAAGAACAAAGCCCTGCCCCCTACCCCAGTTTTTTGCTCGGGTTTAGGGATGGATCTGGTCAATCATATCCATCAAATCTCCCAAAATTTTAACCGGGTAAACTTTTCCCGCAAGGTACTACGCAGCCTCGGTGCCCAGCCCCTGCCCCGCAAAATCCAAGCCGGTGAACCCTTGCCGATGCAGGGTATTTATTTGGTAAGCAGTGGAATGATGGTGGAAAACACCCCCTCCTACATGCTCGCCTCTTCTATGCTTGGAGATGACAGAAATGGCATATTTTTTGTTGGCTATTGTGATCCTGCCACGCCTGGTGGCCAATTACTTGCCAGTGAACCTGGTGGGGAGTTTCTCTTTGAATCTGTGGATATATTGTCTGACATCCGGGCGGCCGTCCGCCAGTACGATTTGAGCGGCCATGCAGACCGAGATGAACTTCTTGCTTTTGCCCGGTCGGTGAGTCCACGAAAGATTGTACTTCACCACGGCGATCCCGATGCCCGTGCCTGGTTTTCTTCCCAATTTGAAAAACTTAACCTCCCCGTGCTCGACCCCGAGCCTTTAATGGAGTATGAAGTCTAAAATGAACGAATCCAACGACCTCGCTACCCAGTTAGATCATATCTTTGAACGCCCCTCTGGCCGTGCCCTCGATGAAATGCGCTCCGTCGATTTTCAGACTGGCATTGCCCCACATGCCAATGGATCCGTGCTTTGCTCCTTTGGCAATACCCGGGTGATCTGCTCGGCGATGATTGAAGACAAAGTACCTGGATGGATGAGACAGCAAAAAATTCAGGGCGGTTGGCTGACTGCGGAATACAGCATGCTCCCCTACGCCACCCTCACTCGGAAGGACCGTCCGATTTCGCGGGGCAGACAGGACGGAAGAAATATCGAAATTCAGCGCCTGATCGGACGTTCCCTCCGGGCTGTGCTTGATCTCAAAAAACTTACCGATAAGACCCTTTGGATTGATTGTGATGTCATCCAGGCGGACGGGGGTACCCGTACTGCCTCCATCACAGGTGCTTGGTTGGCTACCCGCATTGCCGTAAATGGACTGCTCGAGGACGGGAAATTGGAGGAAGACCCCATCCGCGACCATCTTGCCGCCATCAGTGTTGGTATTTACAAAGATAAATGCGTGCTCGATCTGGACTATCCGGAAGACAGAGACGCCTCCGTAGACGCCAATGTGGTTATGACCGGCTCAGGGGAATTTGTGGAAGTACAATCGTCCGGAGAGGAAGCGACCTATTCGCGGGCCCAATTGGATGAACTTCTTGGCCTAGCCGAAAAAGGAATTGGCGAGCTCATCGATTTGCAAAAAAATAAACTGAGCTAACTTCGGTTTAAGCGCCCTCTTTTTGAACTGTAACATCGTCAAAAAGAGTAGTTATTAATTGGTCCAGTTCCTCCTCTGCAAGCCAGCGGTAGGCCTTGCGGAGACAGTAGAGCAATCCAAGTGGTAGAAGAATCGCAAGGAGGATAATTTTTTCGATCACCAGCACGAAAAGAGCGGTCATAGATTCCATAATCTCGGTAAAATTTTCTCTCAGGTATCGCAGAGCATCTCCCAAGGCGGATGCCCGTTTTTTCATCCATTCTGAATACCATGCAACTTTCTGCCCGATATTGCGAAAAAAGTCCGGAATTCCCAAAAGTTCCGGAGTTTGAATGGTGCTGTCTTTTGTTACTTCCGGAACCTCCATCTCAAATTCCGCCCAAGCGACCTCTTGAACCTTGGCAAGTTCACCTGTATGTTGCTCAATCCTCGGGTCAAAGTATTGCTGGTTTAGTATAGTGCCCAAAAAGCAGAGCACAGGGGTGGAAAGCCTGACCAGCAAAAGAATCAAGGCCAACCGGCCGAAAAGACGGGCAAATCGTCGACCCTTACCTAAAAAAATCAGAAGCATAAACGAAATTAGGGTCAGGTAGAATGGAACTATTCCATACTGGTTGATAATTCCCAATACAATTCGCTGTGCACCCAGCAGTGCCATGGAATGTACACAGGCCTCGGAAAGCCTTTCCACTGCATCATTAATCGGGTCAAGAATTTGCCCGGCTTCATACTCGAAACCAACTCCCCACGGGCTTATGCTGATACTTGATTCCTGCAAGGAGGATACCCCACCGTTGATTACCCGGCAGGTGGCATAAGTGGAAGCGGATAATACTATGCTTTCATTAAGGTATCGCTTGGCATAGGTCTGGTTGGCGGGCGATATCCAAAAGTAATCAAACAATCCAACAACCACGAGTAATCCTAAGATCCATCCTATTTTACCTCGTTGGTTATTCATTCAAATTTACTTTTTCTTGATCCAGTTTAGGGAAACAAGAAACCGGTCAGTCTCCTCCATGGTTTTGGAGAAAAAATCACCAGGCTTGCCCTTGTTGAAAAATCCATGTGGCTGACCGGGATAAACAACTAGTTCTGAGCGATTGCCCAGTTTCCGCATCCCGTCCCGAAACCTTTTACCTGTTGAGACCGGAATCAATTTATCCTTTTCCCCTAAAAATACAATGGTCGGAGGCATGTCTTTTTTTAAATTATGCATTGGGGAAATTTCTTGGTATCGATTCTTTACCTTGGCATATCCGAAACCGCTAGGACCATTATCATAAACTGGATTGAATAAAACCAAGGCATCAGGCTGGCAGGAAATTGAAGTGTCATCCTCCTCGTCATTCAATCCAGGAACCGTGGCCACCGCTGCGGCCACATGTCCACCGGCGGAGCCGCCACCTGCTCCGATCCTTTGAGGATCGACTCCCAGTTTGGAAGCATTTTTACGAACCCACCGAAGGGCAGACTTTCCATCCTTCACACATTCAAAAGGGGTGGTTTCGTTCCTAGATTTGACTCGATATTCTGCAGATATTGCAACCATTCCACGATCCGCGAAGTATTGGCATTGGGGGTAAAATTGCTTGGGGGTCCCCCCTACCCATCCACCACCGAAGAAAAATATGATAGCCGGTTTACGATCACTCTTTGGGTCATGCCCTTTGGGAGAGAATGAATGAAGTGAAAGCTCATATCCATCGATCTGCTTGTACGAGTATTTTACTGGCTCTGGCTCCCCCCAAGTTAAAATCGGTAATAAAAAAAAGAGGCAAAGTGATAATCGGTTATTCATAAGATACTGGGGCACTATCTGGTTTTGATTTTGCCCGCAACATACTTTGGATTTAGCCGGGTGGGAACCGGAGCCTTTACCCGCTCACGCCAGGCATATAGATCTTTTTTAAGCTCCACTAATTTACCGTGTTTTATATCCGCTAAGTTTGTAGTTTCCCCAGGGTCTTTTTCCAGATCGTATAGAAGCAAGGCCCCATCCTCAAAATATTCGTGCAGTTTCCATTTTCCCTTTCTTATAACCGATCCCGGTCGGGTGCGGAATTTTGCATCGCGGGACTGGTCCTCCTCCCCTGCATAATTTTGCAGGTAGATAGGAAAATGCCAGTACAAGCTTCGGTCTTTACGAAATTTGCCCTTTTGAGTGAGCAAAGGAATCAGGCTTTTTCCATCCAAAACCTTGCCTGGAGTCGCTTTCGCCCCAATTGCCTCAAGAAAGGTAGGGAAGAAATCCAGACCAGTCACCGGCACCGAACACTTAGATCCCGACTTTACCACTCCCGGCCAACGAACAGTCAGTGGCACGCGAATCCCTCCCTCGTAGTAAGACCCTTTTCCCGCCCGCCATGGGTCCTGTTTGGAAAATTTGCGAATCCCTCCATTATCGGACGAAAATAATACGATAGTATTTTCTGTTAGCCCCAGTTCGTCCAATGCGTCTAGCAAACGTCCGACATTTTCATCTAGACACTCCACCATTGCAGCGTAATCGGAAAGTGCTTTTCCGCGGGCAGCATACTTTTTCTTGAGGTCTGCCCTTCCCTGCAAGGGTGTATGGATGGTATAAAAAGGAAAATAGAGAAAAAACGGATCCTTCTTAAATTTTTTCAGAATTTTGATCGCTTCATCCGTAAGTCGGTCGGTCAAGTACTCACCCTTCGGACCATCTTTGATATTGGGGTTTTTATATGGACTATAGTAAGAACTTGGTGCTCCTCGGGTATTTCCGGCAATATTAATATCTATACCCTGAGTGGTTGGGTCTTCGCCAAGGTGCCATTTCCCCACTTGGGCTGTTAGGTAACCCGCCCGCTTAAATTCCTCTGCCATGGTGATAACCTCATCTTTTATGTGTAAGCGATTGGGCGTGGGAATAAGCATACGGTCCTTGGCATGCCCTCTTTCTGAGGTACCCACCGTGTAGACTCCTGTCCGTGATGCCCATTGCCCGCTAAAACAAGCCGCCCGACTGGGTGCACAATTAGCAGCCGGGGCATAAGCTTCTGTAAAAACCATTCCCTCGTCAGCTAAGCGGTCGAGGTTGGGAGTATGATAAATCTTACTCCCCATAAAGCCCACATCCATTACCCCCAGATCATCTGCATTCAAATAGATCACATTTACGGATGCGTAAGAACTAATGGTTCCCAAGAAAAGCAAAATCAAAACTCGAAAAGTATTCATATCCGCAAAATCAAACCGAACTTAGTACTCTTGCAAGGCACAATTTTATCTCTTCGAAAATTAAGAAATCATACTTTTGAATCATTATATTTCATAAAAAAGGTAAAAAATAGCTTTATTTTTTTATTACGAAAATAGTAATAATATTACGCAAATAACTAAATATTAACACTTTATTATATTTGATTTTTTTTCCTTTTGAGGTATTTTTTTCCTTTTCAGTGCTAATAATAATCACAGATTAATCTATTCACTTAATTGCATACTTTTAATACCAGCCCAAACAGCCATCCAAGGTTATTACATAGCCTCCTTGTTGTGCCCGGAAATCTGCATTTTCCAGCTCTATCTCCCTACTTCTCGGGAGAGTGAGTAAAGTTTTATTTATATGAAGAAAACAACCCTTCGTTATTTTGCCTATATCTCATGCGTGTACGCATTACTTCACGGTGCACTTTTTGCCCAGACCATCGTCCCGCCGGGACTTGGGGCACTCAGTTCGAGCCAACCGGAGCGGGGCAAAGCTGTGCTCACAGGGGTATTGAACAGTACGGGTGGGCAAAACCCAACGGTGAAGATACGCTGGGGGGATGAAGATCGGGGAACGCTAGTCACCCCAGCCTATGCATGGGACAATGAGGTCACCGTTTCCACCAACCAGGCAGCAGGTACATTCTCCACCACCATAGATATACCCAACCTGGATAAGATTTACTACTTCCGGGTGGTGGCCAATAATGCAGGCGGAGCGGTGGTATCGCGCCAACTGGGTGTGGTTTTACCCAATGCACCGGTTGGAGTGGCCAATTTGCAGGGCCGTTGGAGTTTTGATGGTGAAAATGCCAACGATTTATCAGGAAAAACTTGGCATGGAACCGCCAAAAAACTTTATAGTCCAGCAGGCACTGCCAATATGGCTCTGTGGTTGGATGCATCAGACAGCACAACCATCACTCAAACA
>MDTC01041231.1_pt1 | contig 24703 bp, 15 predicted proteins | sample 811181 | NCBI WGS metagenome assembly MDTC01 (sample SAMN05326644, study PRJNA326480) | marine metagenome | isolation source: seawater | place: Pacific Ocean: North | collected 2011
CGCATAGAGAGATTTTTCTCTATTGAAGAAACACAAAATATTCGCCTAGGTGGTTTGGGTGCCAAGGTTGTCAAGTCAGATATTGAGTTGAATTCTGTTGGGTGCTGGATAGAATCCGCACTCTCATGCAGCTTGGGCGGTTCTGGGCAATTTGCGCGTTTCTCTAAGGAAAGCCCTACACGCACACCACCGTTTACCTTGTATCGTCGAGAAGCGCTTGATTCAATTGGTGGTTGGAATGAGAATTTCATTACAACTCAAGATTCTGAATTGAACTTACGCCTTATTCGAAATGGATGGCCTCTCTGGAGGACTTCTGAAACATATCTTCACATGGCTAAAAGAACAACTGTAAAGCAATGGTGGAGGATGGGTTATCGATATGGTTTTTGGAGGATGAAACACGTCATTGACGCCCACGCACGAATGCGAATCACCGAATTGCTGCCTTGGCTTGGTCTTTCTGCTGTAATTGGTTTAGCAATAGATGGCCAGTCTACATACTTAATTCCGAACTTTGCATGGCCTATTGCCATATATTTACTGACTTTATTCACGATTGGACTTGACGAATCACGCCGAGCAAAGAAATTGTCATCGATAATTGGAGTTCCTCTGATGTTATTCCTGCTCCATTGCTCATTCAGTGCAGGATTGATTGGAGGGATTTTTGGTAAAGCACAACCGCCACGGGATAGATTTGGCTGAGGATTGCGGCATAGGTTCCTTGAAATTGAATGTGTGCGTGGTGGAATCATGGCGGATAACAAGAACCCACTGAACGCATGGGTTCTTTTGGCTGCGCCAATTTTTGTTTTCCTTGCTCTGTATCAATTAATTCCTGCAATTTCAGATCATTTGATTATCAATTGGCTTGGAATGGTTGTTTACCTTACGGTTGCTTCTCTGATTGGGATTTTTCTTTTTCGGAATGCCCGAACGGTCAGAGATCATGAATGGCATCGGCGTAAGCATATCCGAAATCTGCAGAAGGATTACGCTGCGGAGGACCGAGGTGTTTGGTCCAAGGCAGACTTAGCGATGTCTGAACTCGAGGCAGATGCTAGGGGTGTAGAGTCTGGTCAGATGTCTAAGAAGGCTCTGCAAAAGTTGGATGGAAATATTTCAGGATTAACTTCTGAGCGTGTAACTTCAGAACTTGAGAGTGTTGACTCCGATATGGATAATGTTTCTCTGTTCAGTGAATCTGAGCATGTTAGGAGATCAACCTCCCGGGTTACTGGAGAATCTGGACCAGTTGAATCGGTTTTGGGTGTGACTCATGCCAAAGTTGAACCTGTGAAGAAAGGTCTTATCGGAGGGGTTCTTGATATTCTCAAGGAATCATCTGCGAGTTCTACTGATGAGTCAACCCCTGTCACTGGTAAACCTGCTTCAGATAATACGGATTGGTATTCTCAAGAAATTCAAGGTGTCGGTACAATGTCGGCCAATATGGTTGAGTCTGCAAGTTCACAATCTGTTACTTGTTCAGGTTGCGGATATGGTAATCCTGCGGGCGAATCTTATTGCGAGAATTGCGGTAATCGACTATAGTCTCCAATCGTCGGATTGAAGAACAGGCTCCGAGACGAGGAGTTGGGGCGAGTATGGTCGAGAAGCGTGACTACTACGAAGTATTGGGCGTCTCAAAGGACGCTTCCGATGGTGATTTGAAGAAGGCCTTCCGCAGTCTTGCGCGTAAATATCACCCTGACAAAAATCCAGATGATCCAGATTCTGAGAAGATGTTCAAGGAAGTACAGGAAGCCTATGCAGTTTTGTCAAATCCAGATCAGAGAAGGCAATACGATATGTTTGGGCATGATAGTCCATCAGGTTCACCGTTTGGACCAGGTGGATTTGAGGGCGTCAATATCAATCTTGATGATTTGTTTAGTGGCGGGTTTGAATCGATATTCTCTGGTATGTTCGGAGGTGGTAGGAGTTCCCGGGCACGTCGAGGTAATGATGTTCTAATCCGTCATTCGATAACATTAGAGGAGATATTTGAGGAAGAAGAAATCGAAATCAATGCACCATTATCAACGAATTGTAGTTCCTGCGAGGGTTCTGGTGCAGAATCTCCAGATGATGTTCAAAGATGTTCAACATGTGAAGGCCAAGGTCGAATTGTTCAACAGGCTCGAGTTGGTCCCTTTGTACAGCAAGTAGTATCCGATTGTCCAGATTGTGGTGGCCGTGGAAAAGTAATTCAAAAACGATGCAAAGAATGCAAGGGTTCAGGCTCTGTAAAACAGGAGAAAACCTTGCGAATAAAAATTCCAAAAGGCACAGAAGATGGTTTGCGGTTGCGGCAAAGGGGTATGGGTGAGCCAATAGCAAATGGTCAATCTGGAGATCTTTACATTCAACTTGATGCCGAACCACATCCGTGGTTTGAGCGAGATGGGCCAGATCTAATCATGGCACTACCAATAGGATTCCCTGAAATGATGCTGGGAACCAGAATCGAATTGCCCCATATCGATGGCGATGTACTTGTCATAAATGTTCCAAAGGGATCCAAGCCAAGTGAAACTTTGTTGATACCAGATAGAGGTATGCCCTATCGAAGAGGTCGAGGGAGGGGCGATGTGACAGTACTTCTCAAACTATACGTTCCATCTAAGATTGACAAAAAAATGGGAGAAACTTTGGAGAGTATGTCTGAGAAATTTGGCCTTCATACCGACATGATAGAGGATTCAGTAAGGCGCGAGGCTGAAGGCCGCAGAAGCTGAGTTTAATGCTCCATCAAAAGAGCCTTTGCAGGAATTGCAGCAAGCGGCTTCCCATCAACGAGTCCCGAGAGATGTAGGTCAAGTAATTCTGCATCGCCCTCCAAACACAATCGAATAAAGCGAGTAGTACCTACTTCGAGTGTATCTAGGAAAATTTCATCGCCATCAAACAATGCCTTTGGAGTTACCTGGGTGATATTCCAAGATGGGCCCTCTGTAGCTTCAAATCGGAGTGCTGCAAGGTCCCATTTTTCTTTCTCAACATGGATGCCAACAATCAAACTATTATCATCAATTCTCCATGCCTTTAGAGTAACATATTCTGTATGGTGTGATAGTGTGGCAGAACCCATTTCCGCTTCTATTGCACGCCAGTGTACTTGCTCAAGCATTTGTAAAGCACTGCTGATATCTTGGTCGCTACCATCGTCGCGAACCAATTGAGTCAGCCGTTTCCTCAGTCTGACCAATCGTTTTCTCTCATGGACTTGCACTTCACTAGCTATTCGAGTACTACGTAGTGACCAAACAACATATCCCATTGGTAAAAGCATCAAAATCCCGATCCCAATGTAGAACGGAGTGAATTCCTTCCACCTATCTATGAATTCTATCTCAGAGAGTGGTAAATCTTCTTCAGTTGTCAGATTTATCGTTTGCAAAGTAATTTCATATGATGTTATTTGAGCGGCAGAATCGTGTTCTACTTTGATTAGATGATACCCACCTGTGACGTTAATTCCAATTGTTCCCTGTCCATCCTCAACATCGATTAGTGAAAGTTGTTCATCAGTATTATTCCAGTATTGAATTTGGATTTGAACATCCTCTGTATCAGTATTTGCAATTAGACGATGTATTGACCAACTTGCTTCAGGAATATGAATTGCGTAAACATCTGTGGTATCATTTTCATAGAAATAACCCTCGATAGTCAATAATTGATCAATTAGGACAAGTGCTTCAGATGCGAACCTAGTTGGGTCCAAGAAGCGCGGACAGTCATGCAAACAAGCCGAATCACCCTGAGTAATTAGTGTCCGTTTTATTGCCCAAGTTCCGGTAGTTCCATTCGTACGAACCCATAGATTGAATTCATATTCATCGAATCTTGAATTCGCATCAGGTGTTCGTATTGTAAATGGTTGTTCACCAGTAAGGTTGATCTGAATCACTTCACCCGATATTACATCAGTCCTGTAACCAACGATTTCAACATTTTCACCTAAGTTCCATTCCAATTGAATATCTGCATTTGCGCCAGCAGTAAAGAAGATTCTGTCACCCTCTGAATCATCCGCGTGGATATAGCCTCCTCCCCATTGTTCGCCTAGGTTCAAGTCATCGTCACCAGAGTTCGAATGAACAAATATCAGATATGTATTCGGTGCTGAAAACTCTATACTCGTTATTTCAATCCACATAGGTTGATTTGTTGCACTGATTAAGAAAGTGAGATTGGTTCCGGAATCTTCCTGGATGGTGCCCATTACATCCTTGATGGTAATTTTTAATGGATAATCTGAGTTTTCCAATGTGATGTGATGAACTGCTCCGATTTCTTCAATCAAAGAGATGTTGTCTACTTGTTGTGGATCTGATATCAAACCCTCATAGGTCAATGTCGGAGTTGACGCCCCCTCCCAGTCTTGATTCGTGTCAAGGGTGCTAGATGTGTGCTTAACTTCCTCTCCGAATATCACAGGGGTTGTGAATGTTAGTAGCAGAAAAATCGCTACCAAAACTCGACTGCGCATAGATGGCCCTGTAACCTGTTGGCTTTAGAATCATTCAAGACAGGTGTACTGACCGCCCTGAACAATGGTGCACAAACCCTTGGCCAGAACAGTCTTGTCGCGTTGGCGACATGCGCGTATTTTCGGTTTAGGCGATAGAAGGGAACCGCAATCATTTACTCCTGGCCTATGTATTTCTTCTGATGATCCGGAAATAGGTATTGAATTGGCACCATTTTTGTTTGAACATGATTCTTCAGAGCTACCGGCAAAACTCCAGATTTCAGCGAGAGGGAATTGGTCATTCCCATTTGAGGATGGAGACATCCCCTTGTATCATGCGAGTGAGGGGCATACCTTACCTCCTAGTTTACAAGACGCGGATACAGGGATGGGACAATCAATTGGACCATTATTGCCAATTTCATGGCAACGCCTAGTACACGACCCGGCACTTCTTGAAGAGGCATTAGAACCAGAAATAGTAGTTATTCAAGATGCTCTCCAGTTAGCCGGCCATCCAGGGCGATTGGTAACAACTCTTCACCTTCTTCGCGAAAGATTTCCTGGCGCCCTGATGTGGGCACCAGGATTATCAGGCCCAGATAATTGTGCTCTTTTAGCTTGGCTTGGGGTTGATTTGTTCGACCTGACCCGTTCGCGTCATGCGGAAGCACACGGAGTCATTCTTAGTCGAGATGGACCTAGGGAAATAGATCCGACACTTGGTGAATCCTCCAGCATCGAGTCTCAACTTGATGAATGGCGTGCATCAATAGGTGCAACTAGGTCAGCAATCAGAAACGGTACACTCAGAGAGTTGGTAGAAAAACAGTCATTGAATAGCCCTCGTCTGGTTGAGCATCTTCGAAGGCACGATGCATTGTTATGCGAGAAAGCACCCCTTTCAATGCATGTTAGCGCAAATTCTCGCATGCGCTGTCATAGTCCAGTAAGTAGGGATGATCCACTTATTCAAGATTGGATACGCAGAATTGAGCATGAATATATGCCTCCTAAAATCCAGTCTGACACTTTGATTCTTCTTCCGTGCTCGGCACGTAAACCATATTCAAATAGCCAGAGTCATCGTTTCTTCCGTTCAGCAATCCGCGATAGATTTGCTCACCAAGTAATCGTAACCAGTCCTCTTGGATTAGTTCCAAGAGAATTAGAGGAGCAATGGCCTGCTGCACATTATGATGTGCCAGTAACTGGTGATTGGGATAGCGATGAATTGTCCACAATACGTCGTTTGGTCAGTTCTCTTGTAGAGAGAGTGGGATACAAGACGGTAATCAATCATTCAGGAATTGATTTTGATATTGAAACAATTGATACACGACCAGAAGGAGTTTCAGCATCTTCAAAGGCCGCATGCGACGTCCTTCAGAAGGCAGTCTCAGATGCGACTTCATCTTCGCATATGCGTGAGAAGGAATTTTTGTTACACGCCTTTTCTTCTCTAAGTCGTTGGCAATTTGGAACCGATAAGTGGATTGATGGCTTGCGAGTTGGAGGGAAACCTCCAAGGTGGATGTTGATGAAAGGTAAGCAGCAAATGGCACAATGGCATCCAGATGCAGGGCGATTCTCGTTCACAAAATCGATGTTGCCAATTCTGCAGGAAACTGGTACACTTCGAGAGGTGGTAATTGGTGGTGACACGCCGTGGAAAGGAGATATATTCGCACACATGGTTGTGTCTGCTCCAGTGGATCTGCGGGTGGGTGAAGAGATACTCGTCGTGCGCGATGATTCTTTGATTGGTTCAGCCAGGTGCACTGCTGCCGGATGGGAGTGGAGAGGTGGTGTAGGTCGCCTTGCTAAATCTCAGCACAGATTGTAGTCAGATGATGCAATTTAGGGGGGTGTTAAATACCGCCCAGATTGTGGTGGTAACATGGCAAGCATCAACCAGACGAATACCCAGAGTATCGCCCTTGTAGTGTTATTGATACTTTCAGCACTGACTCCATTGCTGGCAACCCAATTAGGAACCGATATCACAGGCGATGAACAGAATGTTGAGAACAACCTTTTGGACAAACCAACCAAAGCAATGCAGACTGGTGCTAGAGCACCTTGCCCAACTGTGCAAAGCGATGGCGGGAGTGCCGGTGATGCGGGTAACACAACCGCTACTGCTAAGTCCCAAGGAAGCAATCCCACTGCGACCAATCTGGCTGGCTGTGTCGATAGCACGGATGATCAAGACTGGTATGGTGCCCAAATTTCTGCTGGCAAGGATGTAGTTGTTGTTCTTCGAGATTTCGGGGATGGAACTAACGTTGACTTTGATTTGGTTGTTTCTGACAGCACAGGAGGAAATCCTGCAACTGGAACTGGTTACGTGGATTATTCAATGACCTATGCTACAACCGAGCGCGTAGAATTCACAACAAATTCAACCAATGCTGGGATGCACTATATTCAGGTATGGCAGTATGCAGGTGATGGAAATTATAAACTCGATATATGGGTAAACAATTCCGTGCCCAAGCCTGATTTAGCAGTCAACACAATTTCAGGGCCTGCAAATGCTATGGCAGGGGATACGGTTGATGTCACATACACAATTGAGAACTATGGACCCGGTGATACAAATTCAACAAATCCATATGATGTTGTGTTCATTTTATCTGATGATGACTCATACACTTGGACGGACACGATTGTCGAAAGTCAAATTGCCGGACCATATGTCACAGCTGGTTCAAGTCAAACAATGACAAGCCAGTTAACTATACCTGGTGATATGGATAGCGGAGATTACTATTGGATTGTTTGGCCAGATGGATGGGGGAACGTAACAGAACCCGATGAATCCAACAATAACAATGCAAGTTCTGCAGTGACCACAATCTCAGGAATGCCTTGTCCAAATGATGACGATGCATCTACTGGTTCAGATATTGGTGAAATTGAGGCTGATGCCCATGATTTAGGTACTGCATTCAGTGGAATTGTTACTGGCTGTGTTGCAGGTGGTGACAAGGGTGATCTGTACAAACTCTCAATGGGTCGTAATCAAACAATTGAGGCGACCCTAACTGCCGATAACTGGGATTCGGATTTAGATATGGAGATTTGGAATGCAACCTCGGGAACAATTCTTGATGCATCAGTTACAAGCAGTAGTAATGAATCCATATCGACAGTTGGAACAGCCTCCGACGGTGCAGCTGACACCTATTTCATCAACGTAACACAATTCTCAGGTTTGGCAAATTATACACTACAGATTTGGACGAATGGTTCGATATACGTGCCACCATACGATTGTGGTCCACATGATGATTGGGGTCAAACTAGTGATGCGGGATCATCTCGAGCGACTGCTATTGCAGTCGGTGAAAACCCTGAGCAAACGGGTAGAGGATGTATCGATCCAGCAGACACTGCTGACGCATACAGCTTTTCACTGGCTGGGATGAAAGGAACTTCTGTGTCAATACAGTCTGATAATGTGACCGAAATGCACATTCAATTGTACTCTACCGAAAATGGTGTTGACGAATTGGTCACCGAACTTAGCAGTTCAATGGGGATGGCAACTGTTGACACTTCGAGTCTTGATAGTGGAGATTTGTCTGGGAATTATTTCATAATTATCACCGCAAATGAGACTGCCGATGACTGGGATACAGGCTGGTACACACTTTCATTCACTCCACTAGAAGCTCCTGATCCTAACCTAGTTGCAAGAGTATTGAATTGTCCTGTAGGTGGGGCGACGACTAGCACAAACGAATTCTTTGGAGCCGAAATCAGTAGTGATGGTGGTCCAATGAATGCAGCATTCGACTGGCATATGGATCTGATTGCAGAAAATGGTACAGTTGTCATGAATCTCTTGCAGGGTTCGTACTCCGATGAACTATACGGGAATGATGGTGTTATCATCACCAAGGGTGGCCAGATTCTCCTTGATAGCAATGTTATATCCTCAGGAAACTATTCCTGTGTTATCACTGTCGATGAAGCTAACGTCATAACTGAATCGAATGAAACTGACAATACCTATTCATCGGTCATGTTTGAAATAATCAATTACGATGAATTGTATGCTGACGATCTTGATCGAGACGGTGTGCCGAATGATGATGATGGTTGCCCAAACACCCCGGGAGATTCAACCATGGATCGCCTAGGCTGTCAAGACGCTGATGGCGACGGTTATTCCAATGGTGGAGATGTGTTCATCTATGAGGCCACGCAATGGAATGACACTGATGGTGACGGATTCGGCGATAACAATGGTCCTTCTGATTACAATGGAGACGCTTGTCCTAATGAGCCAGGTGTCATGAGTGGAACAAATGGTACTGGTTGTCCAATTTACAGCCCTGATTCAGATGGAGATGGAGTCAGTGATCAGAATGATGCTTGTCCAGATACTCCTGCTGGTTCAGTAGTTGACATGCTAGGCTGCACATCTTTGCTGTCCGATGATGACGGTGATGGTGTACCTAATTTGCTGGACATGTGTCCGAATACTCCTGTAGGAACTCAAGTCGGAATCCTCGGGTGTATTGATTCAGACGGAGATGGTGTCGACGATTTCTACGATTACTGTCTGAGCACACCAGCTGGAGCCGAAATCGGTGAAGATGGATGTTCTACTGAAGAAACACCGGTTGACCCAACTGGAGATCCTGAAAATCCAGGTACTCCTGACGACAGTAACGATCAGACTGGTGACGCAGAGAGTGCAACTTCTAGTGATGACAATATGTTGCTATACATCGGAATTGCAGCAGGAGTTGTTCTATTGCTTGTTGTAGTGCTAGGTGCGACGCTTGTACTCCGCTCTGGTGGTAACCGGAGTGATCCAACTGAGCAAGCATGGGCTAGTTCAATTAGTCCTGAGCAGCAAGCCTATGAGCAGCAGTTGATGGGTATGGGATATACTTCTGAACAGGCCCGTGCATACGCCAGTCAGTATTTCCAGAACTGATGAGGGCTGCAGATGTCTGATGCGTTCTCAGAACGTCTTCGTGAAGCGGTCCGAACTGTTCCGGATTTTCCGATTGAAGGCATTATGTTTCGAGATATAACTCCAGTATTGTCAATGGAAGGAATGTTGAATGAAATCACAGACATGTTCATCAAAGATATGGAGGAAATGGGCTGGCATCCAGATGTGATTGTAGGTCCTGAAGCTCGTGGTTTCATCTTCGGACCACTTCTTGCAACACGGTTGGGTATCGGTTTTATTCCAGTTCGTAAACCAGGTAAATTGCCGGCAGAATTCCATTCTGTTGAATATGATTTGGAGTACGGTTCCAATACCTTAGAGATGCATGTGGATGCATTGAATGCCGAACAAAAAGTGGTCATAATTGATGATTTACTCGCCACAGGAGGGACTATACAAGCCTGTAAGGACTTGTGTTCGATGTCAGGTGCACAGGTTTTGGGTGCTCTTTTCGTCATAGAATTAATTGGACTTGGGGCGCGAGAAAAGTTGAATCCGATGCCCGTTCATGCATTGTTAGATTTCCCGGCATAATCCCTCCGTAGGAGGGAATCCATGTTTATGCCGCAGCGGAGCGGTTATGAAGGGGAAGCAGGTCGGCGGGATGCCTGAGGTGCTCTGAAGATGTCACGTATGCATAGTCCTGGTCGCGGAAAGAGCGGTTCCACCAAGCCCTTCGTTGACAAGGCACCAGAGTGGTCAAACACAGACTCAAAAGCAATCACAGAGCTAATTCTTTCACTTTCTGCTGATGGTCATACGACTGCGCAGATTGGTACAATTCTACGTGATCAGCATGCAGTTCCCGATGTACGCTTGGTACTTGGAAAGCGAATTGGTCAAGTTTTGAGTGACAATGACAAGACAGTAAAGTACCCTGAGGACATGATGAGCCTAATGCGTCGTGCTCTACGCTTGATTGACCACCTTGATTCAAACAGTAAAGATTTGCACAACTCTCGCCAGCTTGAATTAACTGAGAGTAAAATCCGTCGCTTGGCCCGATATTACCAGAGTGAAGGCCAGTTGGATAATGAGTGGGCTTACAAGAGAGACCAATTGCGCTTGATGGTTGAATAAACCACGAGAGTAATCAGTCAGGTCTTTGAACCGGTGCTTGAACGAACGAATAGTTCCAATGTCACTTCTCGAGATACCAGCTTATTCATCAGTTGCCGACTCAATACGAGAGGCTGCACTGAAATTACGGACATCTGGGACCTCGGTTACAATATCTGCACCACTTGATGAATATGGTATATTTTCTTCAGCATTAATCGAAGCGGCTTTCTTGGATGCAGGAATTCCTTACCAACGCCGTCTTCGGGATGAACCACAACCGGGTCGTGGTACAAGTGTCGTAATCCATGGTGGGAGAGTGTCTTCTTTGCCAAAAATAGAATCTGACCCGCTTCGGTTTGACATACATCCTGTTGAAGTTGATGCACTAATCGCCAGCGGTGGAGACATCCGCAAGGGTTTACTCTCTACAGTAGCAATATCTGCTGCCTTGTCTGCATCGATTAGCCCTTCAGGAAATAAGATACGCAATCTGTTACCATGGGCACTTGTTGGAAACTGGTTGTCTGAGGGTCTTGAATACACATATGATCCGGTGTATACGGTTTTACGTGATTACCTTAGTGAAACTGGAATCATTCGCGTTGTTGCTTTACCAGAAGTAATTGATGTGGAGCCTAGTACCATACCTGGAATCGATTCTGTTGCACTTGATGCAGTACGACGACGTTGGAGTAAATTCGATTTAGAAGGTCGCGCTCAATCACTTTCTCATTTGCTGAAGCCACTGTTGCGATCAGACACTCCTTCTACAGCACGCCTAGAGGAGCTGGGATGGCATCGCATACTTGCCCCTGGTTGGGAGTCTGATATGGCTAGCCAAATTGAGCGATTCTTCACCATCTGGAAATCCACTGATGCAAATAAGCGTCAATTGGCTGGAGATGCAATTGACAATTTACTACGAACTGGCCGTCTTGCCTAATCTTCGATCCGAAGTTTTCGGCCGCATCCCCCACAAGGAATCCGTAGAGGTCTTTCAGAACTCATGACAGGGTTTGCAGTCTTGCACGCTGGACAATCTACTGTAGGGATTACTTTAGCTACATTTTCCTCGTAATCGCTATTCATATCCCCCTCACTCATTGTCCATTCAGTGTTACGTGGTGAGATTAACGCTAGGGGTACCATAGCGATGGTACTTGCAGCAGCGATACCCATAACAAATGTAGGCGGTAATGCTGAAAGCGCATACACGTAACTGAGTATTCCAACGAATAAGAGTGAAGAAAGTGTGACAATTATTCGTGAGCGATTCTTTGTCATCCTAGTTCCAATTACAATCCCTGTAAACAGAAGAATGATTGTTGCAAGCAATGTCACCAAGGGTGAGTACAATGCATTACCAGTTACCTGATATTCGATGACAAACGACACATCATCAGATAATCCATTTACTTCTAAAGAAACAATTTCTGCATAACCTAGGCGGTAATGCGTGATTTCTATATCTTCACTCATATCTTCGGTTAATACTGCAAATATTCCAGCAAAAGCACTGGTTTTGAGTCTGACACTAAGATCAACAGCCGGTTCCCCATTCATAGTCCATATGCCGTTTCCTAATTGTGGGCGGATGAAATCTTCAATCAAGAGAACATCACGATCTTTACCTGTTAAATCGTATACAACATCAATACGGATTCGCATAGGGGCATCATCAATTCCCACAACGCCCATCAGGTCAATTTCTATTTCTGGATTGAGGTCGAACAATGAGTCTTCAAACAATCCATCAGGATTTAGCGCCAATCCTGTATTGCCAAGGAACATCTCTAGATTTCGTGTGCTACTATCTATGTGGTTTAGCAAGGAACCACTTTCTACTTCATCGACTCGTCCATTCTCACGTAGACTAGGTGATATTGCCCCACTTTGTACTTGAGCGAATAGGTGGTCGGATGGGAGTGACGAGTTGCCAATGTTATCCATACCCCATCGCAACCAAGATGCCATTGCTCCCTCAATTTCCAGTTCTACAGTTCGAACGACTTGATTCCCATCATAATTGGCATTGATATCTACATCGAGGCGACTGTTCATCGCCCTTGCAGGTTCTCCGAAGTGATAGTTTTGTGAGACCCCTTCCTCGAATGTTATTGTGTGGGTTCGGCCAGATGTTATCGGCGCTTCACCATTATTCAGCCAAATCGACAACTCCACCTGGTAATCGCCATCAGTGGGATCTGCTCCAGGACTCCAAACAAATGGAACTTCAATCCCCCCAGATACAATACTTGGCGATCGAACATCAGTGATTATCGCCCCTCCATTCTTGAACTCAAAGTCTTCTAATGATGACCACATCCTTTCACCAAATCCTGAACGAAGTATGACTGGGAAATACACATCATCCTCTACGACCAATGCATTTGGCATATCGATAGTCAGTAGAGGTAAGTCAACTCGAATTGAAGACCCTGTATCTTCACCCCATGTGAACTGGATCGAGGAGTCATCACCTGGCTGGCTGAAAAGCATGCTTCTTACTGAAAATGTGACTTCGATTATGTCATTGGAATTGATAGCAATTTGTGGGATGTCAAGATCTATTGCAACTATTCCTTCACCTGTGAAGAAAACTCCTGGATTTCCACTCTCGGCGGTGTATGCGTTGTTACCAATTTTCACCTCCACAGTTGCATTTGCATGAACCCCAGCTGCATTTTCCACTTCGTATGCGATACTGAATTCCCATGTGGATTCAGGGATTGTTCCACTTTGCTTCCAGACAATTTCCCAGCTAGAGATTTCTTCCGTGCCTTGGACAGATTGGCTAACTCCCTTGCTGTTTATTCCAACAAGTTCACTCTGGAACGGAGTCAATGTTGCGTCGTCATTTTCTCCAACCATGAAAAGGTCGAATTCGGACGTGTCACAGCAGACAATTTCTGCTGATACACTTGATGTTAGAGGCATCAAAGAGGCGAATAAAAGTGCCACAAGAGCAAGTGCTCGAATCCCCCCCCGCTCCGTCATTATCAATTGCGAGAACGAGTATTGACTTGAATCTCACGCACTAAGATGCAGGATTATGCATGGAGTTGAACCATTATTCTGGCACCATTTTCATCTAAACCCTCGAGAATAGCAAATCCCATTCGCTCTAACTGGATGATGGTTCCCTCTGGGTAGTTGTTGATTTCCAGTAAACCGTTAGCCTCCATCAATTCACCATCTTCTTCAACGATTAGTATAGCCGATTGTGCCATATTTTCTGGTAACCAATGAATAATCGGTGTGTTCCCAACGCGTTCTGTACGAATGACTTCAGCATTCCATCCTTCCACAGTCTCTTGTTGATGGATTTCAATGTCTGCAAAATCCTTCAAACGCTTGACTTCTTGTCTTTGCCAATCATCTTCAGAAATATTTACTTTGATGCTATTTCCGGCAAGTGGCCATTCACGAACTCCCTTGTCGGGATGTTCAGGGTGGATTGGTAGAGTGACCTGATTCATCCCGGTTTCTGAGATGTCCAGATTAACGGTGAGTGGGTCTCGTACAAATGAAAGTCGTGGCGCATCCGCATCGACTGCTTTTGCATTCAAACTATTCAAGGTTGACAGTGGGACTGCTATATCCTTCTGAGTGAGTCCAAGATCTATCCAGAATTTTCGCATGGCACCTGCATCATATCCTCTTCTTCGCATGGCGCGGAGAGTAGGTAGTCTTGGATCATCCCACCCTGAATATTTTCCTTCAGCGATGTCTGATTTCATCTGTGATGTACTAAAACTACCAAATTCGTGGACTTTAACTCGCCCCCAGTACAGGGTTTCAGGATAGGTCCACCCAAACTTTTCGTAAAGCAATGTTTGTTTCCGAGTAGAATCCATTAAATCCTTCCCTCTTACAATATGTGTAACTCCTTGTAAATAATCCTCTACCGCACTTTGAAAGTCGAGTAATGGCCAGACTTTGTATCGGTCACCTACAATTGGGTGGTCAGTGTGCTGAATCCTCAATGCTGGCCAATCACGCAATGCAGGGTTGGGTAGAGTCATGTCGGTGCGGATTCGGATGACTGCTCCGCCTGGTAGAATCGTCCCACCATTCATATCGTCCCAGAGTTTCATATTGTCCTCAACAGATCGGTCTCTGCAAGGACAGTTTGTTTTGCTGACTCTGAATTCCTTGAAAGCCTCGCCAGTGCACTGGCAGACATAGGCGTGTTCTTCAGCTAGAGTTTTCGAAGCATACTCAAGATAGATATCCATTCTGCCTGATGCCCTTACGATTCGATCTGGCTCTCTTCCAGCTAGCCATGTGAAATCATCCTCAATCATTGCATATGCTTCGGGGTCGGGTCTCTTTACAACAGAATCAGTATCATCGAATCGAAGAATTACTTCACCATCATGCATGTTGGCTAGTTCGGAGTTGATAACCACACCTCGTGCGTGCCCTAGTGACAGTGGCCCATTCGGGTTGGGTGCAAATCTGAGTACTACCTTACCATCTTCTGAATTGGGCAATTCAGGTAACCCCTCTCGACGTTCCTTCACTTTCTTTTCCAAGGCATCAGGGGATTCTTTCTCTAATATATCTCGGATGTATTCGAGCCCCTTTTCCATAGCGAGTGCATTTGCTTCGTTAACTTGTTTTGAAATAAATTGAGTCAAATCCTTTGCTCGTGAGCGCAAGTCTGGATTTTCCCCCATAACTCGGCCCATGACTGAACCAATCTGGCCCTTTCCGTCATACTCGAGAGCATTCTGGAGAGCGTACTTCCGAAGAAGAGCAGCGACCTCTGGCTCAAGTTCGCCCATGTGTGAAACCGCTAGTCACACCTTCTTGAACTTGCAGGGCTTAGAACAGCGTTCTTTGTGGGTTGGGAGGTGTATCGACATTAACCGGTCGGTTTGGTACATCAGATCCGTATTTAGAACTCCATGCATTCTTGACAGTGGCCCAACCCCATCTTAGGCATTCATGCGGTAAATCACCACTGATAAGTTCCCCAATCGCAGCAATCGTTTTTGGATCTGAAGGATAGCCTGAACCAATATCGAATCCCAGATTCTCTTTGATATCCTCAATTGCTCGATCACGATTTACTTTCGCAATAATAGACGCGGCACCTACTGCTAGAAAATCCAAATCAGCACCATGTCGTGATTCCATACTCCAACCATCCCATGGCCAATTTTCTAAACGCGATGCCACATTATTTCCAAAACGGGTTGGATCTGTATCACACGCATCAAGTTGCAGCACTCCACCTCCAGCAGCACAGAGATTCCTTGCTACTGATGAGAACAATGTCACTTCATGATCGTTAAGATTTGTCAGAGCCATTGCATTGTCAATTTCTCCTGGATGAGAATGTCGGACAAATATACCCCAATCTCTTTCCACAGCACTCTCTTTGAGCCATTCATAAATCTCTTCTCGCTTCTTTTTCGACAGTAATTTTGAGTCCGTTATTCCAATTTCACTGAGCAGAGGTAGATCGTCTTCTGGGATTCTGAATCCTGCTACAACAAGCGGTCCTATCACTGGTCCCCTTCCCGCTTCATCGATTCCAATTCTGAGCATTCGATCACAAATCCAAGTCTAAATTGTCATCTGCGTTTTTCGCAACCTCTGAAATTTCACGCTTTGGCTGGCGCACAGTTCGCGATGTGGGCATCTCAGATGGTTGCAGCTTAGCATTTGCATCATGCGGTTCATGATTGGCTAATAGTCCGTCTGCGAGGTCATCGATTGCAGCATAATCTGCTTTCTCATCGTGGTGTTCAAAGACGGTGTGAGCTGCTTCGATGATTTGTTCTGAAGGGGAGTTTTTCTTCGGCTTGGGGTTGGACCTTTTTTGGAAGGCCTGCTTGAACGAAGCTGCATCGACCTCGACAGTGCTTCGTGTTACTTGAGCAGGTGTATCAGTTGCAGTGAATTTATCCATCCAATCTTCGACCTTCTCTGGTTCCTTCGGCTGTCTCGAAGCAATCATTTGGGCCCATTCAGCATCCCGTTTTTGGCGATGGACTACTGCTTTGTGCAATAATATCGCACCAATGAGTGTAACAATAACTGAAATCAGGATTTGCCCCCAGTCATTCCAGAATACCTTGATGTCTACACTCAATTCGTCCCAATAACTGACTTCATCGAGATTCTCAGTTCGCCATTTTTCTGCGAGATATTCGTAGTTGGTTTGATTTGTGAATAGTATGTCAGGTTCCAGGGTACTGCGGATTTCGATTATTAAGGTGGCAGTTCCATTGATTTCCTGATTTCTTGGAAGTTGCATCCAGGCTCTAAATGTCACAGTTGAGTCAATGGGGATGTCATTTAGGGTGAAGTGATTGGGCGTACCGTCTTCACTTTCCCAAATACTCGTCGCAGGTGGTATCAGTGCAAAATCGGTGTAGATGTTGGTTGAAACTGTGACGTCAAGCCCATCCTCGACATTACCTATATTCCTTAGCGTATATGCGATGGTGACATTTCCTTCATCATCAGTCGAAACAAATTCTGCATCAATTTCCCAATCACAATTGATATTCACTTCGATACTTTTCGGGGTAGAGTCCATCTGAACCCCATCAACTGTGACTAAGTTTAGATTTGCAGTCATCAATGTACCTGCTTCAAGACCGGGTTCAGCGACGTAAGTGACTCCAATAGTTGCAGATTCGTAGGGTCTCAATTCGATCAAGGTTTGTTGCATTTGCACGGTCAGTGATTCAGATGATTGGGTTTCAATTTCGAATGTATCGAGATAATTCCCGTCGTTTGTAACTTTGATATTTGAGTTGCATAGAGAACCTGCATCCATGTTTTCGCAATTTGAATCTAGTTGTTGGATACTAGCTTGCCGTTCGCGAAGAATGTGAACCTCAAATTGAATAGTTGAGATTTGTTGACTTGCTCCACTACTCCATGTGCTGAATTCAACCCAGATGGTTCCAGATGGATTATTCGGTGCATCGAATTCAACCTGCACTGTTCCTTCTGAATATGGCTGTAGATCAACAGTGTTGTACAATTCGAAGATACCTACCGACCATCCATTCTGTGAAAATGACAGACTTCGTTCTTGTCCAGGTATTGTGGCTCCTTCTTGGCTGACAGGTCTTATGCGAACAGCTAGACTTCGCTCTTCATTACCTAGATTTCGTATTGTGACTGGCACACGTACTTTGAGATCAGGATCGACCGTTGCATTCACCGGTTGTGCGGCAACTTCTGCTCCATTCCATGGTAATACTTCAACTGTGAATGTCCACGAAGTGGCATTCCCATCGTGCTGGCTTGTCGCAATTACTGAGAACGAGTGCTTTGATTCTGCAAGGGGCAGCCCCATAGAAACTTCAGGGACAGAAATTGAGAATTGAATCCAATGGAGTGAATCATTATCCATCTGTAGTGTGTAGCCGTTCGTTGGGTTTCCATCTCCATAATTCCAAGACATATCCCAACCAGTATCAGTCTGGATGTGTATGTCGGCAATATCTGTGAATGATGCATTGTTGGTGAGGTTAACAGTGAATCCAGACCCTCCCCCTGGTTCAATGAGGACATTTGTTCCATCAGAGCTTCCGAATCTGAGGTTACTGGCTTCTGAAGTATTGTCGGTTGGTTCACCTGATGGTTCATTCTGCCACGGATATGTATATCCTAGTGATTCATCAAAGATTACTGTGTCTGATGCTTGCTGTAATTTCAGTCTAGTAGAACTGTCCAGACCAAATGGGTCAGGCATTCCAATCGATGAATCACCAGTTATGGTTGAATGAATGACACAAGCAGTCAGATAAGTTCCACGTGTAGATGGATGAGCCCCATCATTTGAGTACAAATCGTAGAATAATGTACCTTGGTTGGTAGGTATCCCACCTTCAGCAATTATATCGTCGTAAATCACCTTGTAAGCCAATCCGACTGGAGCAATATAGGGTGCACGTTCTGCAGTGGTGATGTTCTCAGCATACATGTTGTATCCGGATTCAAGATTGGCTTGCATGGTAGGGTAATCCGGATTCAGCCAAGCATTGTTGGAATCACCATCCCTGTAACCCCAAGTCATGAAGAAAATGGTTTCAGCTCCTGCTGCCTCAATCATCGAATCCAATCGAATCGCTCCATTTTTGGAGTTCTGCCACATGGTTTCAGTTGTTGGGAACGATGGGACTTGGCTCTGATCCTGTAATATGACAAACTCGTACTGGTTAGTGGTCAGGGCAGTATTCCACTGATTCCCCGAAGATTCAGCATTGTCTGCATGCTGATACAACTTCATGCCACCACCGGTCAAATCAGAAACACTCGCTGAGGTTCCAGTCTCATCAAACAAGGCTTGAACACGCGAACTCAAACTGTTTTGTGAGGTGTAGGAATTGCCCAACATGAGCACGTCATAGGTGCCATCTGCAGGGCTCTCACGCGTAGGACGAGCCTCTTCGAGGCTCATTGTGACCGGTGCCCAACTCATCAAGAGCAAAGGCAACACGAGCAAGAGAGCGCGGCCACGCATGGCCTCGGGGTCAATTCGACCCGTTTAATCGGTTGGGGTCGGATGTGTGTTTCGGTTATTTAACCATACTAACTCAAATTCATATAATCGGGTCGGGAATTAATCGCCCTAGCGCATCGACATCAAACTCACCACAATGGATGGGTACCTTGAGTCCGAATTGTTCAGAAACACGAGGATCAATCTCCCCACAGCAACCAACCCATTCGCCGGCAACCATAACCTTGGCACCACGACCTGTAAGATAGGGGCCTCCATCGGATTCAGTCAGTGGTTCATAGGACACTTCGATTTCTCTAGAGAATGCTCCGAGGTCACGCAGTAATGATTCAGCCATACCCTTTGCAGCAGTGAATCCAGTTCCCACTTCGGCACATGCCCAACCAACTCTTTTCGCATTGTTGTGATCACGTACAACACTCCCCAGTTCATACACTCTTTGCGGCAATTCATGGTGGCGATTGGCAGCAAGTAGATTCAGTAGTGACGGAGTTATGCTTTGTCGAAGAATAGTGTGGTCAACTGTGATTGGATTGTGTAGTCCAGTGACTTCAGTTGAGGGTTCATATCGAATTTTACTAAATTGATCCGATTCATTGGAAAGAGTCAAGGAAGTAACTTGTTGCAAACCATTTGCCTGCAATGATTCGCGCACACGACGATAGAGGTGTGATGATTCAAGGGGTATTCCTGCCTTTGATTGACCTGAAAGTGCCTTTCCAAGGTCCTCATATCCGATTCCCGTTGCTACTTCTTCAACCAAATCAACAGGATGTAAAAGGTCAGCACGCCATCGAGGCATTTCGATGATGTACTCTTGTTCACCCACTGCAGCATCAGCCATTCTTTCTACCGTACGCGGGCCGTCAGTGACAGTACGCATTTCGATGAATCTCCCCCCCATCCGGTCGATAGCTACTGAAATCTCATGCTTAGTGAAATCCTTGCCAAGAATTTCTTTCAGAAGTCGTTTGGGCAAACTCATACGACGTGGTTTTCCATTTGGTGTACGCTGAACCTTACCAGTACAATCAGTCAGTTCAATAGTTTCAATCGTTCCACCTCTTGCAGCAAAGGCTAGGCAAACCAGTAACAAACTAGCCTCACAAGCTCGTTGATCCCAACCTGTTACATCGATGAAGAAATCAGTAGTTGATTCAGTGACTGTTGTGTGATCTCCATTGATAATTGGTGGAAATGACAACACACGATCTGCCGCATCTAGAATGACTGGGAATTCACTAAATCCCTCAAGCAAATGCGCATAATCTACACCCTTTGGATGCTGCTCTAGGATTTCTCTAACACTCATCCGTTCAGTCATTGCCAAGGGAATGAAGTTGTATGATTCTGGAACCGTGATAACACGGAATGGAGGTGCAAGTGTCGCTAAGTCGTGAACTCCAATTGATGCTCTTCTCCGCCGTCTTCCTATACTGAAATGCAGTTTTTCTTGATGATCCATTAATGCTTGAATGAAGGCATCCCTTTCCACAGGAGTGTCACCATTATCGACGCCACGTACAACAGCACCCAATATTACTGGGCGAACATCTTGTAGACTTTTGTCGACTTTCATTGTGATATTGCCATCGACGGTTTTCATTTCTGGTTGGGCTCCTTGACCATGTAGGAAGGCCCGGGCTGCATGTGCCATTGTTTCGGGTGATAGTAAATCTGCGCGGTCTGGAAAAACTTCAATCTCAACTTCTGTTGAATCACATTCTTCGACAACACATCCAATGTTACTGAGTTTTTCTTCCCAAAGCCATGGGTCATGTTTCACACCAAAACGTTCCTGGATATTTCGTAACGTTTCGTGGTCAAAGGTAACAGTTGGCATGAAAAAACCTCACTGTCCAAGCCACTGTGGTAATGGGCGATCGTATCCTGCCAGTCTAAGTCCACTTTGGGCAGCAGTATCATGTTCAAGAGCACGCAAGTGACGGCGATTAAGTTGCTCAAGGGAATCGACACCCATGTCTGTTAGGCGCCCGCGTAATTCTGCAGCAAATTTCGTCAGCCAATTTTCAATCGCTTCAGAACGAGCCTTCTGTGTGGCTGGTTCTTCCTCTTCATCAACAAAGGGGTTGATTGCAATGAGTCCGCAACCTGCGGCTGCACAAATTGCTGCATCATCTGCACTCGCATCCCATGGAATATCAAGAATATGCAATTTTTCTGAAACATTAGCATCTCTCGCAGACAAGCCGATTCGAGGTAGAGAAGCTGGGGCTGACATACCTGTCCCAGATGTGAGTCTGACAATTACTGCATCAATTGGTTGATCTGCAGCCATCCGATGCAAGTTGGTGATTCGATCCACGCGACCTGCAATGATGATTGGCTTATCCTCGCCAAGATGTGCCCTTAGACTTGTTGTAAGTGCCAATATTTCCCCATCGCGTAGAGGAGGAATCTCATCTAAATCAAGGACTAGACCTGCTGTATTTGGCAGTAATTCCGCGGCTAGACAAATATTGTCCTCAGAGATTCTTACAAGATCGATTGGCCTTGGATCACTGTTTACCAAGCATGGTTGTGATGAAATTAATTCTCCAGTCAACCCCTTGGCGCTGCTGATTTGTGGGATGACAGGTAATGGGAATACGATTCCTTCATCTTCCTCTTCACGAGTCAGTAGTGTCACGACATCAATTGGGCTTGATTGATCAATTGGAAGTTCTCCACTAACCAATCCAATCTCGCTGAAGTCTCCCCATACTTGCTGGGCAGGAGGTATTGATGGAATGGCATGTTTTTCATCTGCTTCGATGACCACTGCATCTGAACTAACACTTAGGTCGTGATCTTTCAGAATATCATTCACTTCTTTGTGTTCTGCTTTGGTTAAACTTCTCTGTTTTGCACCTTCACCTTCGGGTAAACAACGTCCATCCACTACGATTCGACCACCAGTCATTCCTTGACCAGCATCCGCTTTGCAATCGCCTACAATTATGATTAGTCCATCGGACATACCAATTCCTGCACGCCTTCCTGCATGGCCGCGAATGACAATAGTTCCACCAGCTAAACTCGCTCCGAGTTCGTCGCCAGCACTGCCATGGCAGAACAATCTCCCGCCAGTCATTCCATGTCCACAACGGGCGCCAGCATCTCTCTCGATTACTAGGCGACCATCCTGTGCAAATGCTCCAAACCAACCCAGTGCATTCCCTTCAAGCGTGAATATACCACCATTGCAACAAGCAGCAGTGAAATCTCCTAGATTTCCAAGTAGTCTAATTCGTGCACCAGCAGGTAGGTGAGGGGCGATACCGATTTCCCCTTCCTTGGGTTTCGCATCCCCTTGTGCACCCCAGCCAATTTTGATTGCACGATCAAGTTCAATCGCCTTTGGTAGGTTGTTTGTGAGGTTCCGATTGAGTTTGAGACTCTTTGTAACATCATCGACCATAGGACTCCCTCGCGCCCCTCCGGGGCGCTATTCCACTTAACCGGAACCCCTGTTGAAAGTGATATTAGTCACATTCCGGGCTCCCTACGGGAGCACGGGGTATGTTCATAGGCATTCTGTGGAGGGCGAGGGGTAAGAAGGTGGCGTGATGAGTGTCAAGGTGGCAATCAATGGATATGGTACAATTGGGAAGCGTGTGGCAGATGCGGTCGATGCACAAGATGACATGGAAATAGTGGGTGTTACCAAAACAGGCCCTTCATTCGGATGTGGTCTAGCTGTCAAGAAAGGGTTCCCTCTGTATTGTACATTTGACGACTTGGATCGAATCGCTCGTTTTTCTGAGCAAGGATATGACTGCAAAGGTGGTCTTTCTGACCTTCTTGCAGTAGCAGATGTAGTCGTAGATTGTGCTCCAGGAAAGATGGGTGCAGATAACCTTGCAAAATACCAAAAAGCGGGGATAAAATACATGTTCCAAGGAGGGGAAAAGCATGCTCTCACTGGCCTTTCATACACGTCATCTGCTAACCATACAGAGAATCTGAATGCACAGGGTACGCGAGTCGTATCCTGCAATACAACCGGTCTTTCTCGAACACTTGTTCCTCTTTACGAGCATTGTGGTTCTCTCAAAGTTGAATGCACAATGATACGACGAGCAGCAGATCCAGGTGATTCTAACAAAGGTCCAATAAATGCAATCAAACCTGTTCTCAAAGTTCCTAGTCACCATGGTCCTGATGTAATGACAGTGAAACCCGAAATTGAGATAAACAGTCTTGCTGTTGCAGTTCCAACAACCATCATGCATGTCCACTCAATCATTGCAGATTTGCCAGCAGGTCATGGACTGACTACAGAATCCATTCTTGAGATGTGGAGGGACACACCAAGAGTGATTATCATGCACGGTTCAAACGATAGAATTACCACCACGGCAGAGGTTATGGAGATGGCACGAGACATTGGTAGGAAATGGGGTGATTTACACGAAATCTTTGTTTGGGAAGATGGTGTAAAACTGGTCGGAGACCGATTATATTATTTCCAAGCAATTCACCAAGAAAGTGATGTTATTCCAGAGAATGTAGATTGCATTCGTGCATTGATGGGTACAGAACCCGATTGGCAGACGTCAGTTAAGAAAACAGATGCAGCCATTTCTGCCTACTACAATTGCTAACTCACTCTGTAGGGTGAGATTTGAAGAGGGGTTCTTTTCCTCGCAACGTTATGAGTGATGTTCATCCAAGGCACCGGTACGGTACCTATGCGCTCATCCTCGCCCTACTTGCTCTCGTATTTGCGGGCTTTTCAAAGGGAGCCGTTTGGGCGACGTTTGATGATGAATCAACCAGAACAGTTCAGAACGAAGTTTTTGGAGAAGTGATTGTGAACGTCACAATTGAGAGTGATTTACATCTTCGGGAAATGGATACTGAGATAATCGGCACGGATTGGTCTGATGATTGGGGTGCTATATCCTCAACTGAAATTTCCAAGACTGAAACTTATGATGAGTTGGCACAAAGTTCCGAAGGGAATGTAAGTTCTACATTCGAAGATTTGGACAATGCTGGAGTCGTGGCCGAATGGATGATTTGGATTGGAATCGGAACCGTTCTAATCACGGCAATATTGTGTCTTTGTTCACTTGCAAAGGTGATGCCAAGTCGCCCTACATTATTGGCGGGCGGTATTTCTTCAGTAGTTCTTTTTTCTACTCCAATTATTTGGTACACCAATCTTCCTTCAGACGGTGTATATCTGCATGAATATTTGGCGGAGGCTTTCCTCCCAGGATTCGCTCCAGAATTGCTGATCAATTTTGAGCCAATGCCATCTACCGGTGTGTTCTTGTCGATTCTCAGTGGTTTGTGTTCTGTTGCGATGATGTGGATGATTGTCCTATACAATCGGGCTGAATTGACCGAAGAAAAACCGAGTTGGATGATTGCGGACGACTCCACCATCTTGCCGAATGCCACTCTTTCAGGTCTATTTTCTAGTGATGGTGATTCGATTAGCCTCAACCTTTCCGCGCTTAAATCACATCCACAAAAATTGGTCATTCCGATTCTCCAAATCGTAGTCATTGTCGTATTTTCATTCGTAATGTCGGGGGCTTGGGCGAGTTACACGATTGATTTAGATGGTAATAGTGTAGATTTTTCTTATACACAAGAAGAGATAATTCTAGGACAGGGTTCTGAATCGCTGAAATTCTCCTATGATTTTGGTGAGGATTCAGATCAAGAG
>MDTC01101885.1_pt1 | contig 24695 bp, 25 predicted proteins | sample 811181 | NCBI WGS metagenome assembly MDTC01 (sample SAMN05326644, study PRJNA326480) | marine metagenome | isolation source: seawater | place: Pacific Ocean: North | collected 2011
ATGTTAAAATAGAAAATAATAAAGTTTGCAAATTCTTTAATTAATAGTTTTATTTGCAAAGTAATAACTATAAAAAAAAAAATTATGTCAGATATTTCAGAAAAGGTAAAAGCAATAATTGTAGACAAACTAGGAATTGACGAAAACGAAGTTACTAATGAAGCAAGCTTTACAAATGATTTAGGTGCAGACTCATTAGATACGGTTGAGCTGATAATGGAATTCGAAAAAGAATTTGATATACAAATACCAGATGATCAAGCTGAGGCAATATCAACTGTTGGTGATGCGGTAAAGTACATAGAGTCGGCATAAAAAATTATGGCAAGAAGAGTTGTCATCACAGGTATAGGTTCCTTAACGCCAATTGGTAATAATGCAAGTCAGTATTGGGAATCTTTAAAAAAAGGTGTTAGCGGAGCAGCACCTATTACATATTTTAATACGGAAAACTTTAAAACAAAATTTGCATGTGAGTTAAAAAACTTTCAAGCAACAGATTTTTTAGATAGGAAGGAAGCGAGAAAACTAGACAAATTTAGCCAATATGCTATGGTTGTGGCGAAAGAAGCGTTTAATGACTCGGGGCTAGAAAAACACGAAGTTATTCCTGAAAGAGCAGGTGTTATTTGGGGTTCAGGTATTGGGGGTATGGAAACCTTCTTTAGTGAATCAGCAGCTTTTGCTACAGGAAATGGCACCCCAAGATTTAATCCCTTTTTTATTCCAAAATTAATTTCAGACATACCCGCAGGACATATTTCGATTAAGTATAATTTTAGAGGCCCCAATTTTACAACCGTATCAGCGTGCGCTTCTTCAACAAACGCAATAATAGACGCGTTTAACTATATTAAATGGGATAAGGCTGACATGTTTGTTGTTGGTGGATCAGAAGCATGTATATTTGAGCCTGGGATAGGGGGGTTTAATGCGATGATGGCTTTATCAACACGAAATGATGATCCAAAAACCGCATCACGCCCATTTGATAAAGATAGAGATGGGTTTGTAATGGGAGAGGGCGCGGGAGCATTTATAATTGAAGAGCATGATCATGCAAAAAAAAGAGGGGCTAAGATATATGCTGAGATTGTTGGAACAGGCCTCACAGCAGACGCGCACCATATAACCGCCCCTCACCCCGAGGGTTTAGGCGCTCTGAATGTAATGAGAGAAGCAATAAGAGAAGCAAATATCAATAAAGAAGAGGTGGACTATATTAATGTTCACGGAACATCAACTCCTCTGGGAGATGTTGCCGAAACAAAAGCAATAAAACAACTGTTTAATAATCACGCATACAATTTAAACATCAGCTCAACAAAGTCAATGACGGGGCATCTACTTGGCGCTGCAGGAATAATAGAATCTATTGCCGCTGTTTTTGCGATTAAACATAAAATTGTTCCGCCAACGATAAATCACCACACAGAGGATCCTGAAATAGATAGTAAATTGAACTTAACTCTTAATATAGCACAAAAGAAAGAAATAAGATACGCGCTAAGTAATACGTTTGGGTTTGGTGGACACAACGCATCGATACTTTTTAAAAACCCAGAGCTATAACCTTTTTTTCTAAAATACTGAATAAATTTCTTTTTTCATTAGAAAAAGAAAATAAAGAAAACAGCTATTACAATACTAGAAAAGAAATATATAAAACAGCATTACAACATAAATCATATTGTAATACAAACAACAATGAACGGTTAGAGTTTTTGGGTGATGCTATTTTGTGTTTTGTTGTTTCAGAATATATTTATGAGCAAAATAAAACAAAAAAAGAAGGGTTTTTATCAAAAAAACGGGCTGTAATAGTCGCAAGAAAACACCTAAACATGATAGGTAAAAAGCTAATTAGAAAAGAAAACCTAAAGACAAACACGAAAACAATAAGTGATAATATATATGGAAACACACTTGAAGCTCTTATTGGTGCAACATATATTGATAAAGGGATAAAACAAACTAAGCATTTTATAATTGATCAAGTTATTAATTCTGAATTCATAGAAGAGCTGATAAATACAGACTATAAAAGCAATCTTCTAAAAATTATTCAAAAAAACCAAAGAAAAATAAAATATACACTAATAAACACAAAGGGCCCAGAACATAGCAAGGAGTTTTATGTGAAACTACTTATAGATAACAAAAAAATAAGCTGTGCAAAAGGGCGTTCTGTTAAGGAAGCACAGCAAAACGCTGCTAAAAAAGCATTAAAAATTGTATATTAGCTGAGATGAAAAAGCGCTTTACATTAGAACCGGTTGAAGAAGACTTTAAGGTTTATGCCATAAACAGTCACGCAAAAGGGTATTCTCTTTGTTGGAAAATAAACCAACAACTTGAAATAGACCTAGAAAGAGTTAATGAAGCCGTTGTAAAAAACAGTGTTTTTGTAAGATACAACTATAAAAGTAATGAAGGACAAGAGTTTAATGTAATAACAAATAGATCAAAAAAAGGATATTTTATACCTGATCATAAGGCGATAAACTATTTTTTAATTGTTAACAAAAACCACAACAAAAAAAAACTATTAGAAAAGTTAAAAAATAACAGTGTAATATTATTTGCTTTTGAATTTGAATTGAAAAAAAGCAAATACACAGAAAGATTTATATTTAATGAAACGTAAAACAAAAATAATTGCAACAATTGGTCCCGCAACAAGCTCCAAAGAAATGATTAGAAGACTAATATTAAGAGGAGTAAATGTTTGTAGACTTAATTTTTCGCATATTGACCATAAAACAGCAAAAGAAATAATAACATCTATAAAAGAAGTTAATCAGGAAACACATAGGTACACAGCAATACTTGCAGACCTGCAGGGTCCAAAAATTAGAGTTGGTAAACTATTAGATTCTGTTAGGCTGATAAGAGGAAAAGAAGTTATCATTTGCACAAAAAAACGACTAAATACAATTCCTGTTAATTATAACAATTTTGCCAAAGATGTGAAGAAAAGAGATGTTGTTTTGTTAGACGACGGGAAAATGAGTTTGAAAGTAATTTCTTCAAACGGCAAGGATACGGTTAAGCTAAAAGTAGTACATGGAGGTTTGCTGCATTCGTTTAAGGGGATTAATCTTCCTAACACCAAAATTACACTTCCTTGTTTAACAAGAAAAGACAGAAAAGACTTAGCCTTCATATTAAAAGAAAAGATAGAGTGGGTTGGACTGTCTTTTGTTCGTTCTTGCGAGGATATTAAAAAGTTGAAAAGAATAATTAAGCGAGCAAAAGCTATACACAAGGTGATTGCCAAGATTGAAAAACCACAAGCAATAAAAGAACTGGATGCAATTATTAAAGAGTCGGAGGCAATAATGGTGGCAAGAGGAGATTTAGGCGTTGAAGTTCCGACGCAAAAAGTGCCTGTATACCAAAAGAGCATTGTTGAAAAATGCATAGCAGCCTCCAAGCCTGTAGTTATAGCAACACAAATGCTAGAGAGTATGACTGAAAACCCAAGAGCAACAAGAGCCGAGGTTAATGATGTTGCAAATTCAGTAATAGATGGAGCGGATGCACTGATGTTAAGTGGCGAAACATCAGTTGGTCAACACCCACTTAAAGCAGTAGATACAATGAGAAAAATAATTCGAGATGTTGAAAAAAGCAAACATAGTATTTCAAAAAACCAGCAAGCTGGAGAAATAACAAATAAAGAAAGACTGTTGTCTGAAGCAATTTGTTCAAGTGCGTGTTCAATAGCTGAAACAGCTAGCGCTAAAGCAATTATTGCAATAACATACTCAGGCTACAACGCAATAAAAACATCAAGCTTTAGACCAAACGCCTTTATATATGTTTTTACTCACAATCACACGATACTAAACACGCTAAGTTTAGTTTGGGGGGTACGAGGGTTTTACTATGATAGAGGCGCAACTACAGATCAGACTATTGAGGAAACAATCAGTTTTTTAAAACAAAACAAGTTAATAAATAAAAATGATTTTGTTGTTAATCTAGCTAGTATGCCCGCACAAGATAAGGGAATGACAAATGTTATGAAATTAAGCAAAGTAAAATAAGATGATAAATAAAAAACTATTAGCAGAAATATGTGAGGTTGCAGGTGCTCCTGGACACGAACAAAGGGTTAGAGAAATTGTTATAAAGCAGGTAAAACCACTTGTTGATGAAATCAGAATAGACAACATGGGTAATGTTCTTGCTATTAAAAAAGGCAATGAAAGAAAGAAAGTTATGATTGCTGCTCATATGGATGAAATAGGCTTTATTGTCACGCATGTAGACGACCAGGGCTTTATATACTTTCATACACTAGGGGGGTTTGATCCGAAAACCTTAACTGCACAAAGAGTTGTAATTCATGGGAAAAAAGATATTGTTGGTGTTATGGGTAGCAAACCAATACATTTAATGAGCGTAGCTGACAGAGCAAAAGTACCAACAATAAAAGATTATTTTATTGACACCGGGATGTCAAAAAAGGAAATAGATAAGCTTGTCTCTGTTGGAGACACTGTAACTAGAGACAGAAATTTAATCGAGATGGGGGAGTGTTTAAATTGCAAATCTATGGATAACAGGGTTTCGGTCTTTATACTTATTGAAATGTTAAGAGAAATGAAAAACACTCCTCCTTATGATGTTTACGCTGTTTTTACTGTACAAGAAGAAATAGGAATTAGAGGGGCAAATGTTTCCGCAATGGATATTAATCCTGATTTTGGTTTCGGTCTTGATACAACGATTGCTTGGGACACGCCTGGAAGCACAAAACAAGAAAGAGTTTCAGCTCTAGGTGAAGGTGCGTGTATTAAGGTTATGGATTCTTCGACAGTATGTGACTATAGAATGGTGACTTACATGAAAGAAATAGCTAAAAAGAAAAAAATTAAAACACAGTTAGAAATTTTACCGGCGGGTGGTACTGATACCGCCGGCATACAAAGGATGAATCCTGGAGGCAGCATTGCAGGCGCGGTTTCTATACCAACAAGACATATACATCAGGTTATAGAGATGGTTAATAAAAAAGATGTTAGGGCAGCTATTGATTTGCTTAGAAACTGCGTTGAAAACCTACATTCCTTTGACTGGAATTTTAAATAGACTAAAAAAACAAAAGAAGAAAAAAAACAAAAGAAGAAAAAAAACACTATCTTTAAAGAAATTAAACAATCAGAAATGAAAAAAACAATATATATTTTTATAGCAATTTCTTTAATTTTTGTCTCCTGCACAAAAGAAGAAGGTTGCACAGACCCGATAGCGGCAAATTATAATTCTGATGCAGAAAATGATGATGGTTCTTGTGTTTTTGATTTAGTTGGAGTTTGGAGTCCAGAGAGCGTAGATTATAATATAAATGTTACGGCCACATTAGCGGGGCAAACCATTTACTCTCAGGACACATCATATACATCAACCCCTCAGGACACCTCATGGGAAATTGAAGGTAATATGGAGTTTACTTCTTCAGGAACATTAATAACTTCTGATGAAACTCAAAACTATACTACTTCTGGAAATACATTAACAATAACAGAATCTGATGGTGAAGAAAGTCAGGCTACTTATACTGTTTCCAAAACTAGCATTTCAATAACAATTTTTGATTCTGAAACGGAAACGGATATGATGGGTGTTACAAATGTTATTAATTATGAGATGACAATAAACGCTACTCGACTGTAAAGAAAGCAACATTTTAAATAAACAATTTTAAGAACTGTGATATTGAGGTTTTGTTATAATTTTAATAAAACTGCTTCAAAAACCGAACATCATTTTCATAAAATAGACGAATATCATCAATACCATACAGGAGCATTGCAATTCGTTCTATTCCCATTCCAAAAGCGTACCCACTATATTTTTTTGGGTTAATCCCACAGTTATCTAGAACGTTTGGATCAACCATTCCACAACCAAGAATTTCAAGCCACCCAGTACCCTTAGTGATTCTATAATCTGATTCTGTTTCTAACCCCCAATAGATATCTACTTCTGCGGAAGGTTCTGTAAAAGGAAAGTATGAAGGACGAAGTCTAATCTTCGTTTTTTTACCAAACATTTCTTTAGCAAAGAAAAGAAGAGTTTGTTTTAAGTCAGAAAAACTTATGTTTTTGTCAATATATAAACCCTCAACCTGATGAAAAAGACAATGGGCTCTAGCTGAAATAGCCTCGTTTCTATAAACTCTTCCAGGTGATAAGGTTCTAATTGGCGGTTTGTTTGATTGCATATGTCTAACCTGAACTGAAGACGTATGGGTTCTTAGAAGAACATCTGGGTTTGTTTGAATGAAAAAAGTATCTTGCATATCTCGAGCAGGGTGATCTTGAGGTAAGTTTAGTGCTGTAAAGTTATGCCAATCGTCTTCTATTTCAGGACCATAAGAAACACCAAAACCTATACTATTAAAAATAGAAATAATTTTTTGTTCAACAATTGATATAGGGTGACGGCTACCGTTTGATGTGTTTTTTACAGGCTTAAATAAATCAGGTTTTGGACCAGTCTTTTTTTCAGAAAAAGTTAGTTTTAATGAAGACATTTTTGTTTGAACTAATTTTTTAAGACTATTAATTGCTAGACCAAACTCTTTTTTTTGATCATTTGGGACCTCTTTAAAACTATTAAAAAGAGAAGTTAGATGCCCTTTTTTTCCTAAAAATGAAAGCCTAAAAAGTTCAAGCTCTTCTTTTGAAGAGGGGGTAAAGTCATTAACCTCTTTCACTAAAGTATCAATCTTTGATAACATACAATAATTTCTATATATTTGCTAAAGTAAATACAAAATAACAATATTTATGCGAAATAAATCGTCTTTCATAATATTTACAGGTTTTTTTGCATTAGCATTAATGATTTTAAACTCTTGTACAAAAGAAAGTAGCCCAACCGTAGGGGTTGTTATTGTTGTTGATCAACAAAAAACACCAATCTCTAACGCAAGAGTTACACTGTCTATTAGCGATGATTTGGTTAGCAACCAGGGAGCCATGCCAATTGGTGAATTAAACAGAACAGAATATACCGACATACAGGGTAGAGTTGAGTTTACCTATGATTTAGAAGCGATTTTTGATATAAATGTTCAAAAGTTAAGTGGAAACGACACGTTAATTGGCCAAAATATGATTGCGTTGGTTAGAGGAGAAACTATTACAAAACAAGTTACAGTTAACTAACATATTTAATGATTCCCTCTTTAATTAGTTTTTCTTGATCACTTTCCGACAAATTTTTTAAAGCTTTGAGTTCCTCATAATGGGGCCACCCATCCTTATCGACACCAGTAAATTTATAATATCCAAAAGCACTAAGAATTTTACATGTTGCTATATGTAAAACATCTACCTTTTCTTCTTTGCTAAAGTTTTTTTCGGGCATGTTAAGCTCTTGTAATCCAATCACATACAAAACACCTTTTAGTGTTATGTCATATTCAAATTGTTTTTCAAGACGCTGAATAAGAAGAGACCACTTTTTTTCTAAATCTTTCATAACACAAAAATAAACTTAATATCTTTACAAAATGAGTTATTTAGATATAGCTATAGTAATACCTTTTTTGTATTCTACAATTAAGGGTTTTACAAACGGACTTATTAAAGAAGTAACAGGTTTAATCGGTTTTGTTTTCGGAGTATATTTTGCAATTAACTTTTCAGTTTATTTGGAACCTAAAATATCTGTCTATTTCTTGGACTATAAAGATTTTATACCAATTATTACATTTGTTATTTTGTTTGCAATCATTATATTATCTATTAGATTAGTTGGTTTTATTTTAGACAAACTGACCAAAGCTCTTGCTCTTGGTATTATTAGTAAGTTTTTGGGAGCCATTTTTGGGTTTTTAAAAGTGCTATTGATATTTTGTTTTTTAATTTTTATAGTAAAAGAATATAATTTGGTTAATCTAAAAGAATATAATAAAACAGTTTTGTTAAAGCCAATAGAAAAAATATCCACTCAAATAATCCCAAACATTAATAAACATAAAAATGAAATGCTTGAAAAAATAGATAAAAAAACACAAAAGGCAAAAGAAAAAATTAATCTTCAATAGCACAAATTCCAGGAAGTTTTTTTCCTTCCAAATACTCAAGCATAGCCCCACCACCAGTTGAAATATATGACACACTATCTGCTAGCTGAAACTTTTTTATTGCCGCAACAGAATCACCTCCTCCTACTAGTGAGTATGCACCATTTTTTGTAGCTTCCGCAATTGCAAGTCCAATTTTTTTTGTTCCATTTTCAAAATTTGACATTTCAAAAACACCCATGGGACCGTTCCAAATAATTGTTTTAGACTTTAAGATAGTTGTGCAAAACATTTGTATGGTTTTTTCTCCAATATCAAATCCAGCAAACTCTTTTGGAATATTAACTATTTCTGATTTGTTGACTACGCAGTCATTACTAAATTCAGACCCATTAACAGAATCAACAGGAAGTAAAAGAGTTACTTTTTTATTAGTTGCTTCAGTAATTAACTCTTTCGCTAAACCTAATTTTTCCTCTTCAACTAAAGATTTTGACACCTCACCTCCCAAAGCTTTTATGAAAGAATATGCCATCCCGCCACCAATAATTAAATTATCTACAATACTATACAACGACCTAATAACATCAATTTTACTAGATATTTTTGCCCCACCAATAATAGCTGTAAAAGGATGGCTGGACCCTTTTAAGACATTGTTCAATGCTGAAAGCTCTTTTTCAACTAAAAACCCAAAACACCTCTTATTAGTAAAGAAAGATGCAATTTTTGATGTTGAAGAGTGATCTCTATGCAGGGTTCCAAACGCATCATTAACATACCAGTCACCTAGTCGAGCAAGGCTATTTGCAAATTTTTTACAGCCCAATTTTTCCTTTCTATTAAATCGCATATTTTCTAAAAGAAAAACCGATCCATGTTCAGAATCAGTAATTTTTTTTACGGCGGCTTTCTCAAGATAGTTTTGTATAAATATCACTTTATGTTCTAATAGCTTTGAAAGCTCGGGAACAATATTAATTAGCGAAAAACTCAATCCATACTTACCATTAGGTCTACCTAAGTGTGATAATATAACAGCTTTTCCTCCGGATTCTATAATATAACGTATTGTATCTAAAGCACCAACAATTCTACTGTTATCTGCAACTGTTAAATTGTTGTTCAAAGGGACATTGAAATCTACTCTAATTAGTACAGTCCGATGTTTAAAATTAACGTCACTAATATTTTTCATTTTACAAAAATAAAAACATAATTTTCTTAATTTTGAATAAGAACAAAGAAAAATGCTTTTTAAAGATATTCCAGGAAATAATGATACAAAACAACAATTAATAAATAGCATTATTAGCGGTAGAATTGCGCACGCACAGTTGTTTCATGGTCCAAATGGAAGTGCAAAATTAGCACTAGCACTTTCTTACGCAAGATATGTAAATTGTCAAAACAAATTACCTACAGATTCTTGTGGTTCTTGTTCAAGCTGCACAAAATATAATAATCTAGAACATCCGGATCTTCATTTAGTATTTCCAGTAATAAAAACTAATAAAATTAAAAACACTATTAGCGATCACTACTTAAATGAATGGCGAAGTCTAGTTTTAGAGAATGCATATTTATCTATTCATGATTGGGCAGAAGAATTTAAAGGTGAGAACAAAATGGGCCAAACTGGAATGATATATAAAGATCAAGCAAAAAGTATAAGCGAAAAGATCAAGCTTAAAAGTTATGAGTCAAATTATAAGGTAGTGCTTATATGGTGTGCAGAGAAGATGAACAAAGAAGTAGCAAATAAGCTATTAAAGCTTATTGAGGAGCCACCTCAAAAAACACTTTTTTTACTTACCACAAATAATAAAAACACACTTCTCAAAACAATTCTTTCAAGATTGCAAATCACAAACGTTTCTAATTTCAAAAAAAAAGACGTGCTTAGCTATTTTGACCACATCGACACAGAAAAATATAAAATAGCACAAGGACAAGTAGATGCCTTAAACTATGATTTAGGATCTATAATTAGACTCTTAAACAATCAAGATTCAGAAATAAGTTTTTTTCAGCTTTTTGCAAATTGGATGAGGTTTTTATATAAGAAAGACATTATAAAAATAGTTGATTGGAATGAAAAAATATCAAGTGTTGGTAGAAAAAATCAAATCGAATTTTGTAATTATTCGATTAAGATTATCAGAGAGTGTTTGATATATAAAATCAGCATTAAAACAAATACAATTATAGAGGTTGAAGAAAAAGAGTTTATAAAAAACTTTTCACCGTACTTAAACGAAGAGAAGATTTTACATATAGTAAATAAACTGGAGAAAACAATTTACGCTGTTGGAAGAAACGCAAATTCAAAAATTTTATTTTTTAACTTATCATTAGAGTGTTTAAAATTATTAACTTTAAAGTCGAATTAATTCTAATTTAAAATGGCTTGTGGAAACTGTAATACATGTGACGTTTCGGAAAAAAGAGGATGTGGGACAAGTTCTGTATTTGATTGGTTATACCAAATAGAAAGCGTAGATAAAAATAATAGAAAACTTGTTGAGGTTCAGTTTAAAGGAGATCGAAAAGATTTTTTCACTAATTCAGATGATCTTGATATTTCTGTAGGAGACTGGATTGCAGTTCAGGCAGAAAAATCAGGTCACGATATAGGAAAAATTACAATGATCGGCGAATTAGTGCAATTACAGATTAAAAGAAAAAATAGAGATGTTAAAAAAGAGCCCCTTAGAAAAATATATAGAATAGTTGAAGAAAAAGAGTTAAAAAAATGGACAGAACTAATTAAAAAGGAAAGCGAGATTCTAGAAACTGCCAATCGTATTATACAGCAACATAAGCTTGAAATGAAGCTTTCAGATATTGAGTTTCAGGCAGACAACACTAAAGCAACATTTTTTTATACAGCTGACAAAAGAGTAGATTTTAGAGGTCTAATAAAGGACTATTCAAAAGAATTTAAGATTAGAATAGAGATGAAGCAAATAGGTGTTAGACAAGAAGCGGCTAAAATAGGCGGTTTAGGATCTTGTGGAAGAGAATTGTGTTGTTCAACATGGATGACTGAATTTCCTTCTGTTTCAACATCAGCAGCTAGATATCAACAATTGTCTATTAATCCTCAAAAAATTTCTGGACAATGTGGGAGATTAAAGTGTTGTTTAAATTTTGAATTAGACACTTATACTGAAGCGGTTAGACAATTTCCAAGTACAAAAATAAAACTAAAATTTAAAAATGGAGAGACTAGTTGTACTAAATTAGATGTTTTTAAACAAAAGATGTATTATTTTTATTTGAACTCACCAATGGAAATTTTTGAGTTACATTTAAGTAGCGTTAAACAAATTATTGCGTTAAATAAAGCAGGTAAATATCCAGAAAAAATAGAAGAATTTTTGATTCTAGAAGAAGAAAAGAATATAAGCTTTAAAGATGGAGTTGAAGGGGGGGCTGTTAATCGTTTTGATAATAAAAAGAAAAAAAAGCGCTTTAAAAAGAAGACGGTAAAATGAAAAACACAGCATTATTGATAATACTATTTGTTTTTATTTCATGTAACAAAAAAAATGTCTATCAAAAGTTTTTCGATATTCCTGAAAACATATGGCATACAGATTCGCTGATTAACTTTAAACTAACACAATTAGACACAAACCGTAATTACAAAGTATTTCTAAATATAAGACATGGTGTTGAATACAAATATCAAAATATATTTTTATTTTCAAAAACAGATTACAATAAAGATACTTTAGAAATATATTTATGTGATAATGTTGGCAAGTGGTATGGAAGAGGGTGGGGAGACATTAAGGATGTTTCTATAGACATATCTAACATTAACAATAAAAAAATTATAAACTCAAACAATATAAGTTTTGAACAAGCGATGAGGTATGGAGATAAGGTAAGAGTAAATAATCTACAACACATTCATTCTTTAGGAATTATAATTCAACAATACAATGATTAGAAGGTCAATTCTTTTCATTTGGATAATTATACTTAGCCCATTTTTATCTTTGTTTTTTTTAGTCCAACTGGCTTCTTTCGGTTTTTTTGGGTCGCTACCAAGTCTACAACAATTAGAAGACCCTAAAAGCAACCTTGCTACAGAAATTATTTCTGAAGACGGCATTGTGCTTGGTAAATATTTTTTTGAAAACAGAACAAAAGTTGAGTTTGATGAGATTCCAGACAATTTAATCAACGCCCTCATAGCAACTGAAGATATTCGATTTAAAAATCATTCTGGAATTGATGTTAGAGCTCTTTTTCGAGCAATATTAGGTGCGGTTAAGGGTGATGTCAGCTCAGGTGGAGCAAGTACAATAACACAACAATTAGCAAAAATGTTATTTACTGAAAAACCCGCATCAGGAATGCAAAGAGTCTTACAAAAACTAAAAGAATGGGTGATTTCTGTTCAGCTTGAAAAGAGGTATACTAAAAATGAGATCTTAACGATGTATTTAAACCGGTTTGACTGGGTCAACAACGCGGTAGGTATAGAGTCGGCGTCTAAGGTTTATTTTAATAAAGAGCCAATCAATTTAGAACTTGAAGAATCGGCGATGTTGGTTGGTATGCTAAAAAATCCTTCATTGTATAATCCAAATAGAAGAATAGAACTAACAAATTCTAGAAGAGATGTTGTTTTATATCAAATGAAGAAATATAAATTTATTACAGACTCTACATATAAAAAAAGTGTAGAAAAGCAAATAGTGTTAGATTTTAAACAAGCTAGTCACAATAGAGGCTTAGCTCCGTATTTTAGAGAATACCTAAGAACAGAAATGAAAAAATGGTGTTCACAAAATAAAAAGGCAGATGGTAAAAGATATAATCTATATACAGACGGATTAAAAATTTACACGACAATTAATTCTAGATTACAATTTTTTGCTGAGGAAGCAATGCGAACACATTTGTTTGAACTTCAGAATGATTTTTATAGACACTGGAATGGTTACGAAAACGCACCGTTTCCCGAAGATTTCGAGCAAGAACAAATAGATGAAATTTTAAATCAAGCAATAAAAAGATCAGAAAGATATATTAAGTTAAAAAAAACCGGAGCATCAGAAACAAAAATTAAAGACATTTTCAATAAAAAGATTCCAATGAAATTGTTAGCATGGAATAAAAACATGAAAAAGATACTGCCAAAAAAGAATTCGGGAGATTATTTTTTCTCTGGTGACACAATTTATTCGTGGTTTAAAGAAATAGATACCATTTTATCTCCGATAGACTCAATATATTACAATAAATTTTTTATTCACTCAGGACTAATGAGTATGGACCCAACAAACGGACATGTTAAAGCATATGTTGGGGGGATTAATTATAAATATTTTAAATACGATCATGTAACTATTGGAAAAAGACAAGTAGGGTCAACATTTAAACCTTTTTTATATTCTTTAGCAATTCAAGAAGGCTTTTCTCCATGCTATAAAGTATCAAACATTCCAGTCGTTTTTGATAAAAAAAGATGGGGATTAGATAAAGATTGGGCCCCACAAAATTCAGGAGACGATTTTGAAGGACTTTCTTTAAGCATGAAATTTGGTCTAGCTAATTCAATAAATTCTGTAACAGCATACATAATGAAGCAGTTTGGTCCGCAAGCTGTAGTAGATCTTGCAAAAAAGATAGGTATAAAATCTAAAATTTTAGCAGTACCATCTTTGTGTTTAGGAACTTTTGACTTGTCTGTATATGAAATGGTTGGAGCATATTCTACATTTGTTAATAAGGGAGTTTGGATAGAACCAGTTTTCATCACTAAAATTGAAGATAAAAACGGTATAATTATTGAAGAATTTACACCCAAAACACAGGAAGCTATGAGTGAAGAGACGGCCGCTATAATGGTACGATTATTGCAGGGTGTTGTTGATGGGGTATACAGCCCCGAAGCAAAAACCACAAGGGGAACAGGGGTAAGACTTCGTTATAAATATAACTTCACTAATGAAATGGGAGGAAAAACTGGTACGACTCAAAATCAATCTGATGGATGGTTTATTGGAATTACCCCAAATCTTGTTACCGGTGTCTGGTCAGGATGTGAAGATAGAAGCGTACATTTTAGAGATATTTATTATGGCCAAGGTGCAAATATGGCGCTTCCGGTTTTTGCAGAGTATTTAAAACGAGTCTATCAAGACAAAGATATTTCAGAAATTAACCCAAAAATGTTTAATATTCCAAAATATATTGATGTAAAAATGGATTGTGGTGAACAAATACAATCTACTGAAGGTATATTTTTTGAAGAAGAATTCTAGTATGATAAATAAAAAAGTAAAAAACGTAGCAGCAGCTATTAAGGGTGTTGAAAGCAACATGACATTAATGTTTGGTGGATTTGGCCTATCAGGAATACCTGAAAATAGCATCAAAGAATTATCTGAAAAAGAAATATTTAATTTAACATGTATTTCAAATAACGCAGGTGTAGATGACTTTGGTTTGGGGCTATTGTTAAAGAGAAGACAGATTGATAGAATGATTTCTTCATATGTTGGTGAAAATGCTGAATTTGAAAGACAAATGTTGACAGGAGAATTAAAAGTCGATTTAATACCGCAAGGTTCATTGGCAGAAAGGTGCAGAGCAGGAGGAGCAGGAATACCTGCTTTTTTCACTCCTGCTGGCTATTCAACAGAAGTTGCCATTGGTAAGGAAGTAAGATTTTTTGAAGGTAAGGCTCATATTTTAGAAACAGCCTTAACAGCAGACTTTGCTTTTGTTAAGGCATGGAAAGGAGATGAGACCGGTAATTTGATTTTTAAAGGATCAGCTAGAAACTTTAATCCTCTCATGGCAATGGCTGGTAAAATTACTGTTGCAGAGGTAGAAGAATTACTTCCAGCAGGAGAGCTTGACCCAAATCATATACATACACCAGGAATATTCGTACAAAGAATTTTTAAAGGAAAGTTATATGAAAAACAAATTGAAAACTTAACAACTAGAAAAAGAAATGAATGAGTTTAGATAAAAATCAAATAGCAAAAAGAATTGCTCAAGAACTAAAGCATAATACTTACGTTAACCTTGGAATAGGGATTCCTACTTTGGTGGCTAATTATATACCAAAAGGAATTGACGTCGAGTTCCAGTCAGAAAATGGAGTGTTAGGTATGGGGCCATTTCCTTTTGAAGGTGAAGAAGACCCAGACCTAATTAACGCTGGAAAACAAACAATAACAACTCTTCCTGGTGCTGCACTTTTTGATTCCGCAACATCTTTTGCAATGATTAGAGGAAGACATGTTCAGCTAACCGTTTTAGGGGCAATGGAGGTAGCTTCAAATGGAGATATTGCTAATTGGAAAATTCCTAAAAAAATGGTTAAAGGAATGGGTGGCGCAATGGATTTAGTTGCATCTGCTGAAAATATTATTGTTGCAATGATGCATACAAATAAAAAAGGCGAAAGCAAACTATTAAAAAAATGCACTTTGCCAATTACAGGTGTTTCTTGTGTAAAAAAAATTGTTACAAATTTAGCGGTTATAGAAATAACAAAAAAAGGATTTAAACTTTTAGAGAGAGCTCCAGGTGTAAGTGTTGACCACATAATAAAAGCAACAGAGGGAAACTTGATTATAAACGATGAGGTTCCAGAAATGAAAATTTAAAAAAAGTAATTATTGTTAGCTAATATTATTTTACAACAACCCCCTTTTTTTCTAAATGTTTTTTGATATCTTCTATTTTTCCTTCAGGAATTGCATCGATAAGTTTTTTAGTGTATGATGTTTCAGGAGAAGTATATATTTTGTCTGAATCCCCCATTTCCTCTATTTTTCCAGCTTGCATTACAACCATTCTATCACTCATATATTTTACAACAGAAAGATCGTGCGAAATAAAGATATACGTTAAACCAAACTCATCTTTTAACTCATTTAATAAATTAAGCACTTGTGCTTGAACCGAAACATCTAGGGCGGAAACCGACTCATCACAAATAATAAATTTCGGATTTACTGCTAACGCTCTTGCTATACCTATCCTTTGTCTTTGGCCACCAGAAAATTCATGTGGGTATCTGTAAAAATGCGTAGGATCTAAACTTACTTTACTTAAAAGTTCTTCAACTCTTTTTTTTCTTTCATTGTCGTCTTTTAAAATATTATGCACCTGCATAGGCTCCATGATTGCATTTCCAATAGTCATTCTAGGGTTTAATGAAGAATACGGGTCTTGAAAAATAATTTGAACTTCTTTTCGGAATAATCGTAATTCTTCACTACTCATTCTAGAGACATCTTTTCCTTTGTAAATTATTTTTCCAGATGTTGGCTCCTCAAGTCTTAAAATTGTTCTTCCACATGTAGTTTTACCACACCCGCTCTCACCAACAAGACCAAGCGTTTCACCCTTATATACATTAAAAGAAATATTATCTACCGCTTTAACATAGCTAGTTATTCCGCCAAAAAACCCATTTCTTATAGGAAAATAAGTTTTTAGACCATTTAGTTTTAAGATTGGATCTTGAGAATAAATTTTATCTTGTTTTAGTTTTCTGTGTTCAGCTGAAACAACAAGGTCTTTCGTAAAATCAGAAACAGACACATTGTTATCAACAATTTTTCCGGTATCATCTGTTTGCATAAAATCAGAAACTGTTGGAAGAAATGTATAGCGTTTATCAAGTGGAGGTCTGCACGCCAACAACCCTTTTGTATAAGGATGTTTAGGGTTTGTAAAGATGTCCCAAACATTTCCTTGCTCAACAATTTTTCCTTTATACATTACAACCACTTTATCAGCAAGCTCCGCTATTACACCTAAGTCATGCGTAATAAACATAATACCCATGTTTTGTTCTTTTTGCAAATTCTGCATTAATTCTAAGATAGTTTTTTGAACAGTTACATCTAACGCTGTTGTTGGCTCATCTGCAATTAGGACTGAAGGCTCACAACTCATAGCCATAGCAATCATCACTCTCTGTTTTTGTCCCCCTGAAATTTGATGAGGATATGTAGAAAATATTCTTTCAGGATCTGGTAGCTGTACTTTTTCAAACAATTTAATAGTTAATTTTTTTGCTTTATCTGAAGATAAATTTTGATGTAGGGTAATAGCTTCCATAACCTGATCACCACAGGTAAAAACAGGATTAAGAGATGTCATTGGCTCCTGAAAAATCATGGCTATGTCATTACCACGATAACTTCTCATTTTATCTTCTGATAATTCTAATAGGTTTACTGAAGTACTGTTCTTATGGAAAATGATTTCTCCACCACTAATGATACCAGGAGGACTAGGAATTAGCCTCATAGCAGACAAAGAAGTAACAGACTTACCTGACCCCGATTCTCCAACTATACCAACAGTTTCTCCTTTATTTAAAACAAAACTAACATCATTTACTGCCTTTACAATTGTTCCTTCAGTATGAAAGTCTGTACAAAGATTTTTAAATTCTAATAATTTTTTGCTCATCAAGTATTTTATTTAGAGTATAAAAATAAAACTTTTGAAATTAAAAAATGAATACTTTGATATAAATAACAGTCTTTATTTCTCAGTAATCTTAAATAAGTTAATAAAATGATTTTTAATTTTTGTTTTAACCTCATTCATACACAATGTTTTATTTATCTCTTTTTTTAGTGATGTGACGCCTTTATTAGAAATACCACAAGGAATAATGTTATCAAAATAAGATAAGTCAGTGTTGACATTAAATGCAAATCCGTGCATAGTAACCCACCTACTAGTTTTTACACCAATTGCACATATTTTTTGTGATTTCCCCCTACCAACATTAATCCAAACACCAGTCTCACCCTTAGATCTTTCTCCTAAAACACCATAATCATTTAAGGTTAGAATAATAACCTCTTCTAACAAACGTAAATACCGATTAATATCAGAAAAAAAATTACCCAAGTCTAGTATTGGATATCCAACAATTTGCCCTGGCCCATGATATGTTATATCTCCACCTCTATTGGTAACATAGTATTCTGCTTTTTTTGATCTAAGGTAATTTTGGCTTACTAAAAGGTTATTTTGGTCTCCACTTTTACCAATAGTATATACATGATTATGTTCGCAAAATATGAAATGATTTTTGGTTGGTAGAGTTAAATCTTCTTTTCTGTTTTTTGATTTTGTTTGGAGAATTTCAGAGAATAAAATATCTTGATGTTTCCAGCATTTTTTGTAGTCAATCGTACCAAGATCTATAAAATCAACTTGTTTGTTCATTAATTAAATTTTAGCAAGTTCGTTTTTCAAATAATTAATAACATCAATTTCAATAGCGTCAACTCCATTCATTTCGGATAAATACCAACTTATCCAATCTCCGAGGTGAATATGATATAAAGTGTTTTCCATTAGAGTTTCACCCTCGCTCCAAACTTCAATAATTTTTTTGGTGTATTTTGAAATAACAGATTTATTAATGTCTATTCTGATTTGGTTACGCTTATTATCTATTTTGTTTCTAAAAAAGATAACAGAAAGACTATCAGTATTAGTTCTCCATCCTAATAATTCGTTATGATTCATTTCAGGAACTACCTGATGCCAACACAACATTTTGCTATTTTCATTAACCTGCTGTCTAAATCTTACTGCAACACCTTCAAAACCATCTGCCACATAAATTACAGGAGTAGTGTTAAATAATTTTTTTGCAATAAGCTTTGCTTGTTCTTTAATTTTGTTTTTCTTCTTATTTAGTAGTGAGATCGATTGTTTAATGTTCTTTTTAAAAGAATCATTAATAATGCTATAATTGTAAAGAACATAAAAAATTTGTATAAATGAATATGCAAACATTGCTCTTGGAGGATGATTTCCAGGAACAAGAATATGGTTTAAATTGTTTTTTTGTGCAAAAGACTTTAGTTTTCCTCCGGATGTTATAATAGCTATTTCTGCATTTTTTTGAATACATTTTTTAAGAGCAGAAATAGTTTCTTCTGTATTTCCAGAATAAGAGCTGACAATTACCAAGGTGTCACTATTTATAAAGCTAGGAATATCATAATTTTTCACAGAGAATAACGGCAAAGTAGATTCATTATAAACAATATCTCTAACAATATTGCCACCAATTCCAGATCCCCCAAGACCGCAAATCACTACATTTCGAAGTTTTTTCGTCCTAGTCTTAAGATTAGAATTTTTTCCAATTATCAATGCCTCTTCCAATTGATCTTTAATGGAGGATATGTAATCACACATTTTCATAATTAAATAAATTTAAAATAAGTATAAAAATACGAAATACTAGCCTAATAGAATTTTTATATTTGTAAAAAAAACACAAGAACATGGACAAGGATTATTCAGAGCAAGAAAAAATTCGAAGAGAATCTTTAAAAAAAATAATAGAATTAGGTGTTGATCCTTACCCTGCACATGAGTATATCATAACAACCAACAGTAAAGAAATTAAGAAAGAATTTTCAGAAAAAGAGAATAATTTTCAAGATGTAAGTATTGCAGGAAGAATAATGAGCCGAAGAATAATGGGTAAGGCCTCTTTTATGGAGCTTAAAGATTTTGATGGGAGAATTCAAATATATTTAAATAGAGATGAGCTTTGTCCAGGAGATGACAAGTCAATGTATAATGATATTTTTAAAAAGTTTTTAGATATTGGCGATATAGTTGGAATTAAGGGATATGTTTTTATTACAAAGGTTGGAGAGATCAGTATTTTCGCAAAAAAACTAACAGTTTTATCTAAATCTATAAAGCCGCTACCAATTGTTAAAAAAGATGCTGAAGGTAACACATATGATGCGTTTAAAGATACAGAATTAAGGTATAGGCAAAGGTCCCTAGATTTAATTGTTAACGATAAAGCATGGTCTGTATTTGAGGCTAGAACTAAAATTTTCAATGCAATAAGAAATAGATTAAATAGTATGGGCTATATAGAAGTGGAAACTCCGATTCTTCAGCCTATAGCCGGAGGAGCTGCAGCTAGACCATTTGTAACACACCACAACACTTTAGATATGCCACTTTATTTAAGGATAGCAAACGAGTTATATTTAAAGAGATTAATTGTTGGAGGAAAGGAAGGGGTTTTTGAGTTTGCTAAAGATTTCAGAAATGAAGGTATGGACAAAACTCACAACCCAGAGTTCACCATGTTAGAGTTTTATGTTGCATTCAAGGACTACAATTGGATGATGACTTTTGTGGAAAAATTATTAGAAGAAACCGTAACAGAAGTGTGTGGTAGCAATAAAGTATGTTTTGGCGGAAAAGATATAAGTTTTTCTGGACCATATAAAAGAGTTCCATTTTTTGAGGCAATAAAAAATGAAACTGGAGATGATATTTCAAACATGACAGAAGAAGAACTTTTTGATTATTGTAGAAAAAAAAATATTAAAACAGATAGTTCTATGGCCAAAGGAAAGTTGTTTGATCTTGTGTTTGGTGAGTTTTGTGAACACAAACTTATTCAACCAACATATATAACTGACTATCCGGTTGAAATGTCCCCCCTGTCAAAAAAACATAGACAAAAAGAGGGGTTAACAGAACGATTCGAACTCTTCATTAATGCAAAAGAAATTGCTAATGCATATTCAGAACAAAACAATCCTATAGAGCAAAGAAGTAGCTTTGAAGAGCAAATGAGGCTACATGAAAAAGGAGATGATGAGGCAATGTTAATAGACAACAAATTTCTGACGGCATTAGAGTATGGAATGCCCCCAACATCAGGTATAGGTATAGGAATGGATAGATTAACAATGCTATTGACAAACAAACAATCTATACAGGATGTTTTGTTTTTTCCTCAAATGAAAAATGAATAAAATAGTAAAAAATGATAGATATACTACTCAAAAAAGAAATTAATGGAGAAGAATTAGAAGAGCTTTTGCGTTTAAGAAAAAACAAAAAACTACAATTTTTGTTAGTTGATGTTAGGGAAGAGTATGAATATAATGTTAACAGAATTATTGGCGTTGATTTTTTAATACCCTTATCTGAGCTGCATGATCAAGTTAAAAAAATTGATGACAAAAAAGACGTGCCAATTATTATGCAATGTAAATTAGGTGGAAGATCTCAACAAGCGCAAAGGCAATTAGAAATAATGGGGTTTAAAAACGTAATAAATTTAGCTGGAGGAATAACAGAATACAAAGGGGACATAATTTATGGAAACTAAAAAATATTTTTTTTTCAGTTATGTTTTAATATTCTGTTTGTTTTCATGTCAAAACAACAACAGTTTAAAAGAAATAGAGAATGATGTTTTGTATTTATCAGATGATAAGCTTGAAGGTCGTGAAACAGGCACAAAAGGAGAAGATCTTGCAGCAGAATATATAAAAAAAAGATTTGATAATATTGGTGTTGAAACAAAAGTAGATACTTTTGAGTTTAATGATAATGTTAAGATTAACTTTGATTGTGATATATTAAATTTATACCCAACAAAATATTCTAATAGTTCAGAAGAACTTAATCTTTCGGTTGTTGATGTTAGTTACGGGATTCATGCACCAAGCGAAAATTATACAGACTATAAAAATATTGAAGTAAAAGATAAAGCAGTTTTAATAAACACATCTTCACCTGATGGTATTCATCCTCATTCTAAATATATTAAGTATCATTCAATAGTTTCAAGAATCGAAGAGGCCAAAAAAAGAGGGGTAAAATGTATTATTTTTTTTAATCAAGATAAAAATGCAGAATTTCTTGCAAAAAAATTTAAAAAATTAAAAAATACTGGACTTCCAGTATTGTTTTTAAACGACTCAAAGAATAAGGTTTTAAATCAAAAATTAACATTTAGTTTACAAATAAAAGAACAAAAGTTAAAAGGTAAAAACATTATTGCAAACATTAACAATAATGCTATTGAGACAGTGATAATTGGTGCACATTATGATCATATTGGTTGGGGTAAAGAAGGGTCCCGTTATATTGGTGAGCCTGCAATCCACAACGGAGCAGATGATAATGCAAGCGGTGTAGCCGCTCTGTTTCAGTTAGCAAAAATTCTCAAAAAGAAGAAAGATAGTTATAATTATACTTTAGTTGCATTTAGTGGTGAAGAAAAAGGACTTTTAGGATCAAATGCCTATCTTAAAGAGCAAACCCAAGACAAATCAAGCATTAATTGCATGATTAATTTAGACATGATAGGTAGATTAGACACCTCCAAGACATTACAAATTTTTGGAACAGGAACATCACCCTCTTGGAACAATCTCATCGATTCCAATAATACAGACGATTATTTTAATATAAAAAAAAGTAAGGGGGGGATAGGTCCTTCAGACCACACATCTTTTTATTTACAAGACATTCCTGTTTTACATTTTTTTACTGGAGCGCATGATGATTATCATAAGCCGCAAGATGATGCAGATAAAATAAACTACAGAGGCCTAGAAAAAATAATATATTACATTGAAAAAATAGTAAGTGATGTTGCAAAATCTGAACCATTAGAATTTTCTAAAACTAATGATGAAAATAGCAAAAGTGTTCCAAAATTCTCAGTTACACTTGGTGTTGTTCCAGACTACTTGTTTGAAGAAGGTGGTATGCGTATCGATGGGGTAAGCCCCAATAGACCCGCTTATAATGCTGGAATAAAAAAAGGAGATATTATAGTTGGTTTAGGAAAATATGAAATAGAAGACATATATTCTTATATGGACGCATTGTCTGCATTTAATAAAAAAGATAGTACAAATGCAACAATATTAAGAGCTAAGAAAGAATTAAGTGTTAGAATAATATTTTAATATTTTATTTGATTTAGCATCTCCGACAATTTTTTCTAATTCATTTTTACTAGCTAACTTTATTTTGTTCACAGTCCCAAAATAAGCAATTAGTTTTTCTATACTTTTAGGCCCGATTCCGGTAATAGAATCAATTGATGAGCTCAATCCTTCTTTAATCCTTTTTTTTCTGTGATGTGTTATTGCAAACCGATGAGCTTCGTTTCTAATTCTTTGAAGCAACCTCAAACTTTCAGACCGTTTTTCTAAATACAAAGGAAGAGGGTCTTCAGGAAAAAAGATTTCTTCTAAGCGCTTAGCAATTCCAATAATATTAATTTTTAGTTTTAACTTATCTAAACTTTTCTTTGCAGAGCTTAACTGACCTTTCCCACCATCAATAACAATTAGTTGTGGCAGTTCTTTTTTCTCATTTTGTAGTCTGGCGTATCTTCTAAAAACAACTTCAGTCATGCTTTTAAAATCATCAATTCCAGAAACTGTTTTTATATTGAAGTTACGATAATCTTTTTTGGCAGGAATTCCGTTTTTAAAAACTACACATGAAGCAACAGGGTTAGACCCTTGTAGATTTGAATTGTCAAAACACTCTATATGTTTTGGCAAGACATCTAATCTTAAATCTTTCTTGAGGCTAGCCAAAACTCCTGAATCAGTTTTTTTGTTTTTAAAATTTAAACGCTTTTTTTTCATTTCCATCTTCATATACTTTGCATTTAGTAGGCTAAGATCTAGTAATGTTTTCTTTTCACCCTTAACCGGCACGTGAAACCGGACTCCATCTATAAAAGAAGAAAAATTCATTTGTATCAAAATACTTCTTGAACTACTTTTAAACTTTTCTCTCATGTGAACTATTACTTTTTTTAAAATTTCTTTCACGTTTTCCTTAAGTTTTTTTTGTATTTCAATAGTATGAGTAATATCAATTGACCCCTTATTGATTTTCATATAATTTACATAAGCATATTGTTCATCATCATTAACGCTAAACACATCAATATTACTAAGGCTTGAGCTAACAACAACCGATTTAGATTGATAGTTGTTCAATAAAGTTATTTTATCCTTTATTTTTTGCGCTTTTTCAAACTCTAAACACTCTGACAAATCATTCATTTGTTTTGTTAAGTAAGAAATTAATATTTTAATATTTCCTTTAATAATCTTTCTAGCTGAACTAATTATTTGTTGATATTTCTCTTTTGTATCGGGATCTTTATTTTTATTCAAATATGTAAAAGGAGTCCATCCGTTGTCATAAAACATGTCTGAAATATAATCTAAAATAATTTTCACTATCTGTGATGACATGTACGGGCCATAATATTCAGAACCATCTTTTTTAACTTTTCTTGTTTGAAAAATCCTTGGAAACTCTTCTTTACTAATACACAACCAAGGATATGTTTTGCCGTCCTTAAGTAAAATATTATATTTTGGCTTTTCTTTTTTAATTAAATTGTTTTCAAGTAGTAAAGCGTCCATTTCATTTTTAACAACAACATATTTAATGTCAACAACCTTACTGGCTAAAACTTTTGTTTTTAAATTTTCATGCTTTTTAGAAAAATAGGACGCCACTCTTGTTTTAATATTTTTACTTTTGCCAACATAAATTAACTTGTTCTGCTCATCAAAAAATTGATAAATCCCACATTTTTTTGGGAGAATCTTAATTTTTGATTTTATAATCGACATAAAGGTTTAGGTTTTTTATTTTTCAACTAAAAAAGGCATAAATATTTTACTTAAAGTGTAAATATACTATTTTTGGCACTTTATTTTATTATGAATATAGCCATAGTTGGAGCAACAGGATTAGTAGGCAAGATGTTTTTAGAAATTCTTGAAGAAAGAAATTTTTTATA